>Ga0207012_1033_pt1 | contig 39139 bp, 40 predicted proteins | sample Alteio_BWMinCont_80_FD_153471 | JGI IMG/M metagenome (GOLD analysis project Ga0207012, IMG submission 153471) | Enriched cells from forest soil in Barre Woods Harvard Forest LTER site, Petersham, Massachusetts, United States -... | ecosystem: Environmental > Terrestrial > Soil > Temperate forest >...
TCAGTTTTAGGATTATTACTATTATCAATGAGCTGCTGGATCACCTCGCTAAAAATTGTCCAGGGTAAATCTTCTTCAGGATAATTCATGCCCATTTCACAACAGTACACTTCTACGCCAAACATAAGTTGGTAATACTCCTGTTCTTCAAAAGCAAAGCTCCAATATGCAAACCACATGGCTTCCAGCTGTTTGGCAGGTAACCTGTGCTTGGCTTTTGCCGCCCGCAGGTGACATGCCAAATTCTGGAATCCTTTACCCGTAAACTCTACAAGTAGCGCTTCTTTATTTTCAAAGTATCCATATATAATAGGTGCCGTATATTCTATGGCATCTGCTATTTTGCGCATAGATAAGGACTGCCACCCTTCGTTTTTCACTATTTGCCATGCAGCAGTAAGTATCTTACATTTTACATCCTCTTTCTGCCGTATTATCCTTTCTTTGCTTCCCATATAAGGGCCTTCTTTTTCTTACGAGGTTAAAGTATTTAACACCGTTAAGCAAAGGTATAGCATCTTTTTATTTTCACGATTAATTTTACAAATAGGTACATAAGAGAATGCTTACCCTGGATATTTTTCTTTTGCCTAAGAGCAGACAATTTAGAAAGTAAGAACTTTTAATTGATTCCCGTTTGATATCTGGCAGCCTGCTGCTTTGCCTATATTTACAAAATGGAACAAACTTTTGCAATTGCTATTCATGGGGGCGCCGGTACTATTCTTAGGAGTACCATGACCCCTGGCCTTCAGCTACAATATGAAAAAGGACTTATTGAGGCGATTGATGCAGGTTACAATATATTATCCCAGGGAGGCAGCAGCCTAGATGCTGTGGAAGCTGCGATAGTGGTACTAGAAGATTGTCCATTATACAATGCGGGAAGGGGCGCTGTTTTTAATCATGCTGGCCAGCACGAAATGGATGCTTCCGTCATGAATGGCCTTACCCTGGAAGCTGGAGCTGTTGCCGGAGTAAGCAATATAGTGAACCCAATTAAACTAGCTAAAAGTATTATGTGTAACAGCCCGCACGTATTGATGTGTGGAAAGGGGGCAGAAGATTTTGCAAAAACTCAAAATATTGCATTTGCAGATGATGCATATTTCTTTACACAACAAAGATATGATCAATGGCAGGAAGCACTAAAAACGGATAGTGTTCAACTAGATCATACAGAAAGAAAATTTGGAACGGTAGGTGCTGTTGCATTGGATAAGCAGGGCAATATTGCTGCCGGTACCAGCACTGGCGGCATGACCAATAAACAATTTGGCCGGGTGGGCGATAGCCCCGTTATCGGCGCCGGTACTTATGCTAACAATGCTACCTGTGGTGTATCGTGCACAGGTCATGGAGAATTGTTTATACGTGCAGTAGTGGCCTACGATGTATCCTGTCTTATGGAGTATAAAGGATTATCGCTTGAAGAAGCTTGCAACCTGGTTGTGTATGAAAAGCTTGTAAAAATACAAGGCGAGGGTGGGCTTATAGCAATAGATAAAAATGGAAATATTGCAATGCCGTTTAACAGTGAAGGGATGTACAGGGCATATAAAAAAAGCAATGGCGCATCAGCAGTTAGTATTTATAGAGAAGCTTGAAAAATATAGCTTGCCTTGCAATGCACAATTTATTTTGTAAACTGCATTTATTTATTTCTGAGTACCTTCTATGGAAACACAAAATCTTTTCATTCACCGCCTTACTGAAGACGATGCAGCATTTATTTTACAGCTTTTAAATAGCCCCGGCTGGCTGCAGCAAATAGGAGACCGGGGCGTAAGAACAATTGACGACGCGCGCGATTATCTGCTTAAGGGGCCTATGAGCAGTTACGAGAAAAATGGGTTTGGTCTAATGTGTGTAAGTTTAAAAACAGACGATATCCCAATTGGGATCTGTGGTCTGATAAAAAGAGATACACTGGACGATGTGGATATTGGTTTTGCATTGCTACCGGGGTATGAAGGGAAAGGCTATGCATATGAGGCGGCTGCAGCAATAATGACACTTGCGGCAAAATTGAATATGGTGCGTGTAGTTGCTATTACATTACCGACCAATATAAAGTCTGTAAAATTATTGGAGCGGCTTGGGCTTAGTTTTGAAAAAATGATACGATTGCCTGGTGATGAAGAAGAGTTAATGTTGATGAGTAAGCTGTTATAATTTGTGTTATTAAACATTTTTATACTAAATTATCATTATTTAGTATTTTTTAATTTTGATAATGTGTTGATCTTCGCACAGTTTTTGCACTTAATGATAAGTAGTATTTAAAAATTTGTACAAATAGTCGCTTTGATGCCTATGTACAACCGGTTTAGCAAGTGGAAAATGTTTAATAAACAGAGGATAAGTATTTTTTTTACAATTTGCTGCTTATTAACCTGCATAACGGCCTCTGGCCAGATGAGCAGGTTAAACAAGTATATGCAGGATAGTGTGAAAATATCTAACCGTAAGTTTATTAATAACCTTTTCCTACAGGCGAGAAGTAATATTGTAAAAACATCTGACACCGGTACTGTTGATATATTTATAAATGGGAAAAGTGAAGCACCGTATCTGCCATATGAAGGACGTATAATAAGGCATATACAGGTTGAAGCGCTGGGTTTTGAACGGACCTTTAGTGATACGGCAACACGCCATGAAACGTTTTCAAATAAAATTGCCAATAGCATACATACCAATACACGTGCTTTTGTAGTGCGCAACAGCCTCTTTATTAAAGAGAATACACCAGTAAATGCATATGCCATAGCCGATAATGAGCGCTACCTGCGTTCATTGAATTATATACATGATGCCCGTATTTTGGTAAAATATATTCCAGGGAATCCTGATTCGGTAGATATATTGGTGGTTACAAAAGACTTTTTTACTATCAGCGCCGATGGCGCAATCAATTTGCCGCATCGTATAAATGCACGGGTAATAGATGATAATATTGCCGGTATGGGGCAAAGTGTAACTGTAACAGGCCTAGATGATAATACCCGTACTCCCAATGGCGCTTATGGAGCGGCTTATACCAAAGATAATATTGGCAATTCGTTTGTGAATGCAACTATAGGGTACAGCCTGATGAACATCAACAACTATACGCATGTAGAAGAAACCAGCGAGTTCTTTAGTCTTGACAGGCCTTTGGTATCGCCTTACTCACGTTTTGCAGGTGGGGTTACGCTAAGTAATAATGCCAGTTACAATAGTTATCATTTGCCAGATAGTCAATCTTTTGTGTATAAATACAGTTATATAAATGGCTGGATCGGTTATAACCTGGGCATAAAAAAACTGACAGCCACCAACAATACTATACGCGACCGTCGTTTCCTGGCTATACGGTATTTCAATTACGATTTTACACAGGTGCCCAAACAGGTAGCCGATCATTTTGATCCTGTTTTTAATAACAAAATGGGGGTGCTGTCCACGCTCACTTTTTTTAAACAGGATTATTTTAAGACACAGTATATATATGGTTTCGGTACCACTGAGGATTTACCATATGGATATAATATTTCAGTAACGGGTGGCTGGATAAAACAATTGAACCTTGAGCGCCCTTACGCCGGTATAAATGCGCAGCGGTATATAGCTACAGAACATGGCGATTTCATGCAGCTGTATCTTAGAGCTGGTGGCTATTATTACCAAAACCAGGTGCAGGATGTAAATTTTTTAGTGGGTGGTACGGCGTATAGTCGCATTTTCTTTTTAAAGCAAACTAAGATAAGGCAGTACATTATGTTAAGTTACAGCAGCCTGTACCGCCAGATCACTTCGCCCCCGCTACGGATAGATAATACTTATGGTATCCGTGAGTTCCTGTCCGATTCCGCATATGGCAGCAGGCGTATTAGTTTACAGCTCGAAACACCTTTCTATCTTAAGTACAAAGTATTGGGTTTCCAGTTTGCACCTTTCCCGTATGCTGATTTTTCGTTGCTGCAACCAGGTGGACAACCTTTTAATAAAGTGTCTTTATATAGTGGGGTAGGGGGAGGGGTGCGTACACGTAATGAAAATTTGGTATTTGGCACAATAGAGCTGCGTGCTTTTTACTACCCGGTTACACCCGATGGGGTAAAAGGTTTCAAGATAATACTCAATTCAGAACTACAATACCGCTATAACAGTAATTTTATAAGGCAGCCCGATTACGTACAGCTGAATATAGACCAGTAAGTAGAGCATTTATAAATTTCTCTTCAGTTTTATTACTTTTAATTGGTTTTAAGATTCAGAATATGCAAATCCCGTTAGACCTGCTTGAAAAAATATGTATTGCACTTGTATTGGGTGGCGCTATTGGCATTGAGCGAGAGTTGAGGACCAAAAGTGCGGGCTTCAGAACAATGATGCTGATATGCATTGGATCTACCATATTCACTACATTATCGCAAGTGTTGGGCATTAATATTTCACCAGACAGGATAGCATCTAATATTGTGGTTGGAGTAGGCTTTTTGGGTGCCGGTGTTATTTTTAAGGCCGATGATAAAGTACATGGTATAACAACCGCAGCTACCATTTGGATAGCTGCAGCTTTAGGGATGATAGTAGGAAGTGGTTTTTATGGGATGGCCACCGTGGCTTGCCTGATGGTGCTCATCATACTTTTTGTATTTTCTTTTTTTGACCAGCGGATAGATCGGTTTAACCAGATGCGCAATTATAAGATCGTGTATCCTTATGAAAATGATGGTCAGCACAAATACGAACATTGCCTGAAGCAGTATAACTTAGCCATTAAAGCGCAAAGCCAAAGCAAAGTTGGTAATATTATTACAGGAACATGGCTGGTGCAGGGCAATGAAAAAAACCACCACAAATTTATTGAGCACATACTAAAAGATAACTCAGTTACTGAGTTTGATTTTTAGTGTGGTTCTAAGTTATTTAGTTCTCATCATCAAATCGGCCAAAGCAATAGCTGTAGCAGCCTCTACTACCACTGGTACACGTAGCGCTATACATAGGTCGTGGCGGCCTTTAACCGTAAAAGAGGTCACAGCCTGTTCTTCTGTGTTCCAGGTTTGTTGTTCTCTAGGGGTGCTGCTGGTAGGTTTAACAGCTACTCTAAAATAGAGCTCATTGCCATTGGTGATGCCACCGTTTATGCCACCAGCATGGTTGCTTTTTGTTGTTCCTTCTGCATCTATAATAGCGTCATTATGAATGCTACCTTTCATATGGGTTGCAGCAAAGCCACTACCAAACTCTATTCCTTTTATTGCAGGTATGGCGAATATAATGTGACTGATAACGGATTCTACTGAGTCAAAGAAAGGTTCTCCTATGCCAACCGGAAGTCCAAGTACGTTGCAGGTAACAATACCGCCTATGCTGTCCTGTTCCTCTATTGCCTGTGCTATTGCAGCATCTACATTGGTGCTGCCACCAGCTTCTGTAAGTATAGCTGTTACCTTAATTCCACTCAGTATTTTTTTAGCAACTACACCTGCAGCCACCAATGCAAGTGTCAGCCGGCCCGACGAATGGCCACCTCCACGATAATCATTATAGCCTTTAAATTTTTTATCCAATACCCAATCAGCATGGCCGGGACGAGGTGTTTTCCTTAATGCTTCGTAGTCTGCAGATTTTGTATTCTTGTTTTCGAATAATACTGTAATAGGTGCGCCTGTTGTTGTACCATTAAATATACCGCTTACAATATTTGGTGCGTCTTCTTCTTTGCGTGGGGTGGTGCCTGCCGCTCCAGCTTTGCGCCGTTCCAGGTCGGGCAGCATATCTTCTTCATTCAGTAGCACGCCCGGGGGGCACCCGTCAATAGTAACTCCAATAACTGCTCCATGCGATTCTCCAAAAATATTGATGCAAAATAGGTTGCCAAATGTATTCATTGTATTATTCGTTTATTGTGCAATGGCCACCCAATGCTGATAACTGTTCAAAAAATTGTGGGTATGATTTGTTTACTGCCTCGGCCCCGGTTATGTTCACGGGGCCATTGGCACGTAAAGCGCCAATGCTGGCTGCCATAACAATGCGATGATCGTTATAGCTATCTATTGTTGTGCGTTCAAGTCCGTTTACCCCTGTTATACACAATGTATCATCTTCTATTGAAAATGGCACCTCAAATTGAAGCAGCATCTCTGCTACGCTTTCTGCACGGTTACTTTCTTTGTGGTGCAAACGGTGCATCCCGGTTATGTAACTGTCTCCATCGCAACAGGCCGCCAGTATAGCCAGGATGGGAAAAAGGTCGGGGCAATGAGTAGCATCAAATTCAAATGGTTCCAGGTCGCTGGTGCGTACCGTTATTTCATTTTCACTGATGGTGATCTGTGCTTTAATATTAGCAAGCAGTTGCAATATTGCTTTATCTGCCTGTGCCGATTGTAATGATAGCCCGCTGACTTTAATGTTTCCGTTTATAGCTCCTGCTACCAGCCAATAGGCAGCGCTGCTCCAATCGCTCTCCACATCAATAGTTATATCGTACTGGTAGGTAAAGCGTGTTGGGTCAATGTGAAAAGATTTGTAATTGTCGTGTGTTATGTGTTTGCCAAAATGCTTTAAAACTTCGAGCGTGAGGTCGATGTAAGGAGTGCTTTTCAGGTTTTCTACTTCAATGGTCAAAGGTTCTTGTGCCCTGTAACTAATGGCAAATAAAAGACCGCTCAGGAATTGTGAGCTCAACGAACCATCGATCTTTATTGATGCAGGTATAAGCGGCCCCGCAACAGTAAAAGGAATGTGACCATTAAAATGTGGCAGCTTTACCCCTAATGCCGGCAGTATAGTGTTGAATGTATCCATAGGGCGATTGAGCAGACTACCAGAGCCTTTAATTTCAACAGGATTAAGGCTTAAAGCAGCTATGGGTGTAAATAACCGTGCAGCCAACCCGCTTTCATGGCAGGAGATGAAGCCATGCTCCGTGTTTATACCGTTCCCTGTTATTTCTATATACCCGGGATATTTATTCACCGTAGCGCCCAGTTGCGCTATGATCTCTAACGCCGCAATTTCGTCGGCAGACGTGCCAGCATTGTTTATTATGGTTTTGCCATAATGCAATAATGCTGCACCTAATACCCTCTGGGTATGGCTTTTAGAGGCTGGGGCATGTACTAGCCCGCTTGTTGGGCCAGGATTAATGATTACTTCCATTCTTTGTGGATACCAGTGCTTGTTCTATACTGCTAAAGGATAACAAAGTAATGCAAGCTTCGCCAATATTTTTCAAGAGTATGTATTCAATACCTGTATCATTTCTTTTTTTATCCATGGTCAGTACATTTATTACTTCCTGCACATTAAAGTCAAATGTAGCAGGCAGGTCATACTTGCTAAGCAATAGGGCCAGTTTTTGACCTATTGATACATCTGCCCCCAACTCTTTTTCTGCTATGTTGCAGGCTATTATCATGCCTATCGCTACTGCCTGGCCATGCGGCATATGATATAGTGTTTCAATAGCATGGCCGGCGGTGTGTCCAAAATTCAGCAATTTCCTATTGCCGTTTTCATGCTCATCTTCATTTACTATTTTGGTTTTCCATTGCACACATATTTGTATCAGTGTATTGAGCGCTTCTTTGTTATTGCGATAATACCGGATGTCATTCCTGTTCAATTCGTCAAACAAGGCTGAGTCGAACAGGCAAGCATATTTTATCACTTCAGCAAATCCGTTGCTCCATTCATGATCTGGTAATGTTTCAAGAAAAGCAGTATCAAAAATAATGAAGCCTGGTTGGTTAATAGTTCCCACAAGATTTTTGTGTAGTCCATAATTTACTCCGTTTTTGCCACCAATAGCTGCATCTACCATTCCCAGCAGGGTAGTGGGCATAAAACCAAATGGTAATCCACGCATATAAGTAGAAGCGGCATAACCCGCAATATCTGTAACAATGCCGCCACCAATACCTACTATTGTAGTTTTACGGTGGGCTTCAAATTGTAATAATTCTTTTGTTATATACTGTACGGTTTCTTGTGTTTTGTGTTCTTCCCCCGGGCGGAACACGATGGTGCGTGTGCCTTTGAAGAGATTTGGATATAACTCGTGAATATGGGTATCAGTAATAAAGATAGATTTTGCCGGCAATGGCTTGGGATTACTGTGTTGGAAAATGTATTTTGGACTGGATGATTGCATGTGATGTGTAAAGTTATAGATTATATAGACTCACTTTGCTTTCATCACTTTCACCAATCACGGTATAATTCACATCCGGGCATTATTCTTATCTTTGCACTCTGAAAACCTGTAATGTATTATGGAAATACATGTTTACAGGTTTCTGCACAGTTGTTTATGAGCAAAATGGGTAAGGTACTGGTAGCAATGAGTGGTGGTATAGATAGTACCATTAGCGCACTTATGCTGCACAACCAGGGGTATGAAGTAGTGGGCATTACCATGAAGACATGGGACTATGCAACGTCTGGAGGAGGTAAAAAGGAAACCGGTTGCTGCAACCTGGATTCTTTTAACGATGCACGTATGGCTGCTGTAGAGCATGGCTTTCCACACTATGTGCTGGACATCCGCGAGGAGTTTGGTGGTCACGTTATTGAAAATTTTGTTGAAGAATATATGGCCGGCCGCACGCCAAATCCATGTGTGCTGTGCAATACCCACATAAAATGGAGCGCATTACTGAAGCGCGCCAATGCACTGGATTGCGAGTTTATAGCCACCGGGCATTATGTAAAAGTGCGCGAAGAGAACAATCGCTTCGTGCTCTCTAAAGCCCGAGACCTGACCAAGGACCAGAGCTACGTACTTTGGGGGCTGGGACAGGAATGCCTGGGCCGCAGTATATACCCGCTTGGCGATTACCTGAAGACAGAAGTGCGCCAGATAGCATATGATATGGGGTATAAAGACCTGGCTAAGAAGGCTGAGAGCTATGAAATATGCTTTGTACCCGATAATGATTATCGTGGTTTCCTGAAACGGCAGATACCCACCCTTGAAGCTGAAGTAGAAGGTGGTAATTTTGTAATGACCGATGGCAAGATAGTAGGCAAGCACCGTGGCTATCCTTTTTATACAATAGGCCAGCGCAAAGGGCTGGAGATAGCTTTGGGCCGCCCCATATTTGTAACTAAAATCATACCCGAAACTAATACTGTGGTGCTGGGTGATGCACATGAATTGCAGCAGAGTGATATGCAGGTGGGTGGGCTAAATATGGTGAAATACGCATCGATCCCTGATAATATGGAAGCTGTGACCAAAATACGTTACAAAGATGCAGGGTCGCTAAGTACCTTACGCCCTGAAGGGGATACTGTGAATGTGCATTTTGAACATGCTGTACATAGTATTGCACCTGGCCAGAGTGCCGTATTTTACGAAGGGGATGATGTAATAGCAGGAGGTATCATAAGGAAAGGATTCAATTAAAAAAATATACTATCAGAAAGCTTTTGCTTATCTGCCAAAAAGTGTTTTAATAAATATAATTATTTCGTTTCTTTAATTATATTTACGTAAAATAATGCCTCCTGCGTTTTATGAATAAAAAGATATTACTCGCTTTATTATCGGTAGTGTGCAGTGTTACCTTTGTTAACTGTAAGAAAAGCAGCAGCAGTGCTCCCGTAGCAGACCCTACAATGAATTATTTTCCGACTACGTTCGGTAAGTATGTGATATACAATGTGGATTCTGTTTACTACGATCCAGCCAAGTGTAAGACCACCGAGAAAATATCGCAGTTGAGGTATTCGGTTTCTGATACGTTTCGCGACGATCAGTTCCGCCTTTCTTATATCATGGATGTATTTACACGCGCCAACAGTACCGCAGCCTGGACTGCCCAAGGGGTGGTGTATCTTACTAATACAGGTTCTACATTAGAATATGTGCAAAGTGGTTTGCGCACTATTAAATTAGTGTTCCCGGTTACTTCAACACAAACATGGTTGGGTAATAGCCTTATATCTACAAACGACTCTAACTACATGTTCCTCAATAACTGGTCTTATAGTTATCAGAACATTGGGTCAAGCTACAATACCTCTTACGAGAACTTCGCTAATACAGTAACGGTTCTGGAAAATAACGAGACCATCAGCAATACCGGTTCTAATTCAGATGCGGTGCCTTATAGTTTGCAGAGCTATGCTAAGGAAGTATATGCATATAATGTAGGTCTTATATACCGCGAAACAAAGTATCTTACCTACAGTGCTAAAAAAGGCAACTGTGTTGGCGGCTATACCTTGGTGATGCAGGCTATAGATCATAATTAATTCTGTATCTTTAGCTAAAGCAATTGGGTATGTGCTCCCGGCGTGTGTTTTGTTTGTTTGTCGCAATACTATTGGGAGTAAATGTTACTGCACAACAGTATGCATATCAGGTATCTTTTATTGATAAAAAAGGTAGTTCGTCAATAACTACACCTTCATTATTTCTCTCGGCCCGGGCGCTCAATCGTCGTGCTGCACAAGGTATAGCGATCGATAGTACTGATGTTCCTGTTTCTCCGCTTTACCTGGATAGTGTACTTACCGCAACTAACGGAATATTGCATGTGACCAGTAAGTGGTTGAACATGTGTGTAATACTGGTAACAGATACCACTAATATCCCGTCCCTGCGCTCCAAATCTTTTGTAACAGGCGTGAAACAAGTAGCCTACTATAGTACATTTCTTCATTATAAAAGCAGTGGCCCACAGTATAGTCCTGTTACTGCACAAGGTCAGCTCACTCCATTTACACCTAGTTCCTCTTATTACGGGCAAACCTATCCGCAAACTGCGCTTGTTAACGGCGACTACCTGCACGACAATGGATACCAGGGACAAGGAAAACTAATAGCAGTATTAGATGCAGGGTTCATAGATGCGGATGTACATTCCACTACAAATTTACACCCTGGTTTTGATAGCCTTGTGTATGCCGGAGGCTTTGTAGATGCCTATAACTTTACTTTAGATACCAGTTATGTATTTGATTACGATACCCATGGGTTAAGCTCTTTATCAACAATTGCAGGTTATAAACCGGGAGGTATAGGTAGTGATACAGGCTATGTGGGTAGCGCCCCTCTTGCACAATATGCAATTTATGTTACCGAAGATGATAACAGCGAGCAACCCATAGAACTGGATAACCTGGTAGCAGGTACAGAACGTGCAGATAGTATAGGGGCCGACGTAGTTTCCGTGTCGTTAGGTTACGATACATTTGATGATGCAGATTACAATTTTAATTTCTCAACAGACTTTGATGGTAAGAGTACCATAACTGCAAGGGCAGCAAATTTTGCTACAAAAAAAGGAATGTTGTTTGTAGCATCGGCTGGTAATGAAGGAGGTGGTGTACCTGGCTGGGGTCATTACATATTAACTCCCGGTGATGCGGACAGCGCTATTACTATAGGAGCAGTTGATTTGACCGGAGTAAATCCATCGTTTAGTGGTTATGGTCCCAATGCGGCCGGGCAGGTGAAACCCGATGTTTGCCTGCTGGGTGTTGCAACATCTGTTTTTCACTCAGGTGGTCTTATTGTAAAAGAAGATGGAACATCCTTCTCTACTCCACAACTAGCCGGATGGGCAGCCTGCCTTTGGCAAGCAGCAGGTAGTGCTGCTACACCTTACATGATCCGCAATGCCATCAACCGCAGTGCAGATCACTACACAAATGTAGGTCCGCAGATAGGCTATGGTGTTCCTGATTTCCAGAAAGCCTTCCAGATACTGGATGTAAAGGATACGCCAAATTCATCATCTGCGTCATCTGTATGGGTAGTTGCTGAAGGTAATCCTTTTACTAATACTATAGGTCTGGCAGTGAAAGTGCCTGTCAAAAGTGATGTTGATTTCGTACTTACAGACCTTAGCGGGAAGAAAATCATTTCCATAACCAAAACTTTCTACCCGGGCTGGAATCCACGTATTTCATTGCCTGTACCAGGTAGTTTGCCTGCCGGTATTTACATCTTGCATGCTATTTCTTCCACACAGCAGCAGGTGGTAAAGATGGTGAAAGAATAGGCTTTCATTTTTCTCGTCACTTTCTCTGTTGATGTACATGTGTTCCATCTATTTGCTGTAGTATATATTTATCAGTAATTTTATTGAAACCTCGCCACATGCCTTATCAAAGATTGTTGCTGTTTTTTATTGGGGTATTATTAAGTATAACTGGCAGTGCGCAACAGTATGCATACCAGGTGTCTTTTGCTGACAAAAAAGGTAGTCCATCAATAACTAATCCTTCTGCATTTCTTTCTGCAAGGGCGCTCAACAGGCGTGCAGCTCAAGGCATTGCTATCGACAGTACAGATGTACCTGTGTCACCAGTTTATATTGATAGCGTACTTACTCTTACCGGAGGGGTATTTCATGAAACCAGTAAATGGCTGAATATGTGCGTGGTATTGGTAAGAGATACTAATGTAATAGCCCCTTTGCGTACGCTGTCTTATATTACAGATGTAAGGTTGGTAGGTTGTTACGTTCATGGTTTGCATAATAGAGTGCCTCCCCCTTTGGCCAACAACGGTCAGCCTCAAATATCGCTTGCAAAGACTACCGGCAACTCCTGGGAATATGGACAGGCATATATTCAAACTTTATTGGTAAACGGAGATTACCTGCACGATAATGGTTATAAAGGCGAGGGGAAGCTGATAGCCGTTATTGATGCCGGCTTCCAGGAAGCAGACACGCATCCTGGATTTGATAGCGTAAGAACTTCAGGAGGTTTTGTCGATACCCACAACTTTGTTTTAGATACAGGGTTTGTTTTTGGTTATAGTCCGCATGGGTTAGGAACATTATCTACTATGGCTGGCAATATGCCGGGTGGCGTAGGCAGTGATACCGGGTATGTAGGCAGCGCTCCTCATGCACAGTATGCATTGTATATTGCGCAAGACGATAACGAAGAGCCGCTTTTACTGGATAATCTTGTAGCAGCAACAGAACGGGCAGATAGTATAGGAGCAGATGTGATTTCTGTTTCTCTTGGGTTTGATCTCTTTGATGGCACCGCTAATGATCTTGATTGTTTTTTTTCGGGGTTCCATTTTTCTACTGACTTTGATGGTAAGAGTACAATAGCCGCACGGGCAGCAAATATGGCTACAAAAAAAGGTATGCTATATGTCGCATCGGCCGGAAATGAAGGTACAGGTGTGCCAGGCTGGGGTAACTATATATTGACACCCGGTGACGCAGACAGCGCTATGACTGTAGGAGCTGTAGGCATGAATGGTACTTGTGCTGCTTTTAGTGGTTATGGACCTAATGCTGCGGGGCAGGTAAAGCCAGATGTTTGTTTGCTGGGCGTTTCTGCGGCCATGTTTTATCCTGGAGGGATAATTGGTAAACAAGATGGTACCTCCTTTTCTACACCGCAATTGGCGGGTTGGGCTGCATGCCTGTGGCAAGCTGTGGGTAATACTACATCTCCGTATACTATACGTAAGTTAATAAGCCAGAGTGCAGATCATTATAGTACTCCGGGTCCCCAGATAGGATATGGAGTGCCAGATTTTAGAAAAGCATTGCAACAGGCATTAGGCGTATCAGAATTGCACAATACACTTACAACTCCAACATGGGTATTGGCAGAAAACCCTTTTTCAACAGCTATCCACCTCATACTAAATGCGGTATTTAAGAGTGATGTTGATTTTATCCTTACAGACCTGAGTGGAAAGAAAATAGTTTCTAATACGCAAACTTTTTATCAGGAACAGAATACTCGCATTTCCTTGCCTGTACCCGGGAACTTGTCTTCCGGTATCTATATATTGCATGTTGTTTCCGCTGGTCAGCAACAAGTACTAAAGATGGTAAAAGAATAATAACTATAATAGTCAGAAGTCATAAGAATAGTAATTACATGCCTGCTAAGAAATGGGGATATAGCTTTAAATACGTTTTCCCGGGAGTTAGAGAAGTAAATGACATGGATAACATCATTGAAAAATTAGGGTAACAAAAACAATGTAAGGTCTTTGACCTCATATTGTTTTTGTGTTTTAATTATTCACTTCAAAATAGGTGAAATCCAAAGCTTCCCTATCCCAGCCTCCCACGGTTGCCGCAGCTTCATAAGTAGATTGCAGAAACTGCATCAATGTTTCTTCCGGGTTTTCTGATTGTCTCACAACGTCATAAGGAAGAAAAAACTCGCCCATTTCATTGCTGTAAAAAGCTTCTTTGGGTAATACTGGCTGCTGACTAAAGGCATCGGGAGTAGGGTAGCAATAAGCATAGAAAACAGGTTGCGGGAATGCCGGACTACCGGGCCAGAAACCTGCACTGGATACCTCATGCGAATAGGCTTCCTGCATTACCTTTAGCGGCATATTGGGCATGCCACCAGGATGCATGGGTGCCTCCCGGCCAGAAAAACGGGTCACTGCAAGATCAAACCCTCCCCAGAAGAAATGCACCGGGCTGCTTTTGCCCGTAAATCTTGCCCTGAAGCGTTTCAGTACAGTGTCTACTTGCACAAGAGTTTGCCATAAGGCATGCATTTGTTCTTTATCGTACGCTTTGTGTTCTTCATCGTATGCAAAAGGTATGGCAGGTTCTATTTCATTAGGTCGCGCGAATATTTTAACCTGTATGCCCACTGTAGCCAGTTTTTCAAATAGCTCACTATAAAAAGATGCTACCGTTCGGGGATATAGTTCCAGTTGTTCATTGCCACCCTGGCTGGTAGTGATCAACAACAGGTGTTGGTTAAAATCAAACTCGATCTGAAAAATTCCGCCATCGTAAGGAACACTGCCTGTTGTTAACCCCCGCGATGATACATACAGAGATACATGCCAGGAGTGGTTGAGCCAGGGCATTTTTACCATGCGCACCTTACCTACTATTTGTGTCCATAAGTGTACGGTTGCAATAGTGTCTTGTAATGCATCAAACTTTAATTCCGGCCATTGGTTTTGTTCATCTCCCATAATGTTATTCGTTGTTTTTTTGTTCTACAGCTATCATATGGTATGAGCTTATTGCAATAAGCACCATTAATACTGTTGCTATTAAAAATATATTCACTCCCATACTTTTATATAAAAAAGCGCCTGATAGCAGCCCTAATATACTTGCCAGGCTACCAGCGCTGCTTGCATACCCTTGCACAATGCCCTGATATTTATCTGTAACTATATTAGACAGTATAGCCTGAAACGATGGCCACATCAAACCATTGCCTAATGCAAAAAAGAAAGCGCCTGCATAAATGATCACATCCCGGCTGCTCATAAACAAAGCAAAGCCAACAGCAAGCAATAAGCAACCTGCTATAACAAGGACTGAAGATGAAAACTTATTAGATAATATAGTGAGCACAGGGCCTTGTACAAGCACCAGCAGCCCGCTTAACACGGAAAAGAAAATACCTATTTGCAGTACCGACCAGTGCAATTGCTGTGCTACAAAAACCGGGAACGCTACATAGAAAAAGTTGAAAGCCAGGAAAATGAGGAAGTACAACACTAAAAAATAGCTAACATCGGGCAATTTAAAAATGGAGACTTTTTGCAACAACAATTTGACATCCTGCGTAGCAACGTTCTGACCAGGCACTACATTCTTCAATTTTATGGCAATAACTACAATGGAGACCAGCGATATAAATGCCGCTGCTGCTACAGGTAAAAGATTACCCCAGATGGTTGCCCCTAATACCCCGGCAAGCACAGGTCCAAAAATCAACCCCAGATTTGCAGATGCAGACATTTTGCCAAAATTCCTTTTGCGTTCCTTATGTGCAGAAATGTCTGCCAGGTAAGCATTGGCGACAGATATATTGCCACCGGTAATACCATCAAGAGCCCTTGCCAGAAATATAATGATAAGTGGAATATTGACTATAAACAACCCGCCTAAAAGTGAGTACGAGACTTTAGGAACAGGCAAAACCAAGGCAAAAAGAAATATTATCCAGCCTGCCAACGTGCCTGCCGAGCTTAGTATAAGTATCTTCTTGCGCCCAAACTTATCTGACCACCCACCCAGTATGGGGGCGCCTATAAACTGGAAGAAAGAATAAGTGGCCCCCAATATACCATACACGATCTCATTGCCACCCAGCTTTAAAACAATGACCACCAAAAAAGGCAGCACTACGCTAAAACCCAGCGTACCAATAAAATTAACCAGTAAAATAGGGAATAAGGATTGAGTAGAAGCAGGTGCTACACTCGTTATACCTTCAGTAGTAACTGCTTCTTCCATAGATGTTCTATTAGGCACCGATGTGCTTTGAGACTCCCGTACAGCTAAGTTAAATGATCACATATCCTGTAATACAGAAAGAATATTGCCCGCCGGGTCTTTAAACCACGCTATGGTGGGGCCGTTGCCACGCATAATGCCCTTACTGTCAGTAACAAGGCTGCCGTGGTTATAATGTTCAAACTGAACCCCTTTTGCCATGAGCTCATCCACAGCTTTATCTACATCAGCAACAGGGAAATTAAGAACCGTGAACGTTGCGGGCTCGTGATTAGGCTTTGGATAAATAATGACTTTATTGCCTCCATTAAGATGCAAGGTGAGCATGCCTCCGTTATCTGTTACATCAAGGCCAAGTTTGTCGCTGTAAAATACCTTGGCAGCCCCGGTGTCACTGGCTGAGAATCCACTAAAAGCTTTCGAATCTTTAAGCATAAAAAGAAGTTTAATGGTGATATATACTGATGCTTAATCAAGTAAACGAATTTAAGCAAAAAAAAGGAGCGAATGTATGAACATTCACTCCAGCATTAGAAATATAGAAAGTATTATAAAGTAGCTATGTCAATTACAAACCTGTAACGTACATCTCCCTTCAGCATACGCTCGTAAGCTGTTTGTATGTCCTTGATGTTTATCATTTCGATTTCTGAAACGATGTTGTTTTCTGCACAGAAATCCAGCATTTCCTGAGTTTCAGCAATACCGCCAATACCTGAACCAGCCAAACTTTTGCGCCCACCCAGCAAGCTGAATGCACGTACCGGAGATGGCTCAGATGGAGCGCCCACGCAAATGTGGGTACCATCAGTTGCCAGCATGGCCAGGTACATATTCAGGTCATGTTCAGCAGAAACGGTATCAAGAATAAAATCAAAATATCCCTTTACAGCTGCAACTTGCTCCTTATCAGTAGTAACTACAAACTTGTGTGCCCCCAGCTTTTTAGCATCTTCTTCTTTCTTGGGCGATGTGCTCAATACGGTCACCTCAGCGCCAAAGGCCACACCAAACTTTACAGCCATGTGGCCGAGACCACCTAGTCCAAGTACAGCTAGTTTGTGCCCTTTACCCACTTTCCAATGCCTGAGGGGGGAATAAGTTGTGATACCGGCACATAGCAATGGAGCTACGGCAGCAAGCGGCAACTTATCAGATACATGCAAAACAAATTCTTCATCAACAACAATTGTATTTGAATAGCCGCCATAAGTTGGGTTTCCTTGCTTATCCTTGCTATTGTAGGTACCCACATTGCCATTCAGGCAATATTGTTCCAGGTCTTTCTTGCAATTCTCGCAAGTCCGGCAACTATCTACCAGGCATCCCACTCCAGCCAGGTCGCCAACCTTAAACTTTGTAACCTCACTACCCACTGCTACTACCTTACCTACAATTTCGTGGCCCGGTACCATTGGGAATATACCAGGGAACCAATCGTTATTTACCTGGTGCAGATCGCTATGGCAAACACCGCAATAATGTATATCAAACTGCACATCGTGTAGGCCTACTTCTCTTCTTTCAAAATCCCAATGTCCTAATTTTTCCTTAGGGGCAGGGGCTGCATAACCTTTGGCTGCTATCATATTCGTTTCCTGGTTTAATTACTGGTAAAAAGCTAGGGCTACTAATATTAAAGGGATATTAAGATTCGCTATCGATGTATTTAGATACACTATTCATTACCATAATACGCAACTATTTCTTTCCCTTCGCTGTTTTTCATGCCGCGATACATGCCTGCCGAATTAAAGCAGAAATCGTAATTGCCTTGTGCATCAACAGCTATGAGGCCGCCTTCGCCACCCATTTTCACAAGCTTGTCTTTTATAACTTTATCGCAAGCTTGTTGCAGGGTCATGCCTTTGTATTCCATCAGGCACGATACGTCATGTGCTACTACTGCACGCAGAAAATACTCACCATGACCAGTGCAGGATATGGCACATGTGGCATTGTTGGCGTAAGTGCCGGCACCTATTACAGGACTGTCGCCAATGCGGCCATAGCGTTTGTTGGTCATGCCTCCGGTAGATGTACCCGCTGCAAGGTTGCCCTGCGCATCGCAAGCTGCTGCGCCTACAGTTCCATACTTGTAATCAGGATTAGTTTTAGGTAGTGGTCCCTTTAGATTATCTTCCTTATGGTCTAGTTGGTAAAAATCACTGTCACGTATTTCCACCCATTGGTCGTATCTCGATTTATTGAAGAAGTACTCGTCCGGTGCCATTTCTATCCCTTGCTTTAGCGCAAATTCAGAGGCCCCTTTACCGCTTAAAAATACATGGCCGGAATGCAGCATTACTTCACGTGCCAGTTTTATAGGGTTCTTTATATTACGTACGCCTGCTATGGCACCGGCTGCAAGGTTGCTGCCATCCATAATAGCAGCGTCCATTTCATTCAGTCCTTTTTTAGTAAACACAGCACCCCGCCCGGCATTAAACAACGGGTTATCTTCCATTACCGATATAGCAGCTACTACAGCATCCATAGCTGCTCCGCCGCCTGCAAGTACACTGTACCCTTTTTGCAATGCTTCTTCAAGTCCTGCGTGATATTGTGCTTCTTGCTCTTTGTTCATTATGGCAGGGGTTATATTGCCCGCACCCCCATGAATGACTAATGTAATAGGCATACTACTATATATATGTTTGGTTATTAAAAACTATTTTTCGGTGTTACTGCAGGTATGCAGCTGTAATATCATCGCCTTCTGTTACTACTTCTATATGCTCTAGTAGTGTAGTACTTACACTCTGGCCTATAATGTCGGGGGTAATGGGGTACGATTTATGTTTGCGGTCGATGAGTACAGCTATCATGATCTTTTTTAGCTCATAATTCATCAGCGGGCGTAAACCATAAAGTAGTGTTTTGCCCGAGTTAGCAACGTCATCTACCAATATCACGGTACGGCCGTTAAGGTCTTCAGCAATTTTTATGTCTTCGTTCAGCAGTTTCTTCTTATTCAGTTTCAAAGAAATAAGATCAATGTTCAACGGGCTTATTTTTCTTAGTCTTTCCACAAGGCTTTTAGCTACAGCCATACCACTTTCCTCTATGCCAACAAGCGTTATGGCTTTTTCGTTGCTGTTTTCTTCCCATATCTGGTATGCCATACGCTGCAGTTTCCTGTCTATGCGTTCGCGGTCCAATATCAGTAAACGTTGTTTGTTCATAAAGTTAGTTTGATCTTATTGCTACAACAGGATCCAGCCGGGATGCTGCACGTGCCGGGATAATGCCCGAAAGCACGCCCACCAGCGCAGATATGCCAACACCTAAGAAAAAGTTTTGCAACGACAGGATAACGTTATAATGAAAACCATAAGTAAGTACAAAGCTGAGCAATAATACAATAGCTATTCCAATTAACCCGCCAATGATACAAAGGGTAACTGCTTCTACCAAAAATTCCATTAAAATGCTATTTGGCTTAGCACCTATAGCTTTCTTTAGGCCTATTATTTTTGTGCGTTCTTTTACCGTTACAAACATAATGTTGGCAATGCCAAAAGAGCCTACCAGTAATGAAAAACCACCTATTATAACACCAATAAAGTCTATAGAGGAAAAAAGCATGTCCAACTTTTGAGAGATCTGGCTCAGTTGGTTGATAGCAAAGTCATCACCGGCCCCTGGCTTCACTTTACGCACTCTGCGCAGCAGGCCCTCTGCTTCATACCTTACATCATCAACATTTTTGCCGTTAGCAGCTTTAATGATCAGGTTCGGATTATATTCAAGGGATCTTAGATCTATCAGGTTGGCGGCTGCATAATATGGGAAGATAACGCTGTTGTCAAAATCGAAGCCCGCCATATTCTGTCCGATCTTTTTCAAAAAACCGGCTACGTAAAATTTCCTTCCCAGGAAGGTCACCGTTTTGCCTGTTACGTCACTATTACCCTGGAACAATTGATCATACACCTCATTGCCAAGTACTACACTGTAAACCCCAGCGCCTATTTCTGCCGGCGATAGATAACGGCCGTTCTGCACTTCAATATTCTGTACTTTATCAAAGTTGCTGGTAACTGCATACCCGGTAATATTGCTAATATCAAAATCGCCCCGTTTTACAGTCATGTTAGATATCGGTAATACCAACGAAGCATATTCAGCATCGGGCATTTGTGTCTCTACTGCTCTTATCTCTGCTAAGCTCATGCTCGGCCTGCGCCAGTATTCCCACCACTTATATTCGCCCCCGTCATCGGTCCATGGCCACCTGTTAATATAGATCTCATCGCTGCCCAGTGTAGATACTTCTTTATGGATATTATCTTTCATACTGTCCAGCGCAGTCAACACAGCTATGATACAGAAAATACCAATGGTAATACCCAATAGAGACAAAAAAGTACGTAGTTTATTTACCCGCAGTTCCTGCAAAGCCTGTGTAACACTGGTGGTAAATATCTGACCGAAACTATTCATTGGTAAGCAAATTTAATCGTTGCAGGTTAAATTCCTGATATAATAAACGGATACGGACCATAAACAATAAATTTGCACAGCAACAAACACACAAACTTGCCATCTGCTATTTCTTTTCTTATTAAAAACAAGGCGCTAAGGATACCCCATTTTAAGAAATACCTGACTATGAGGGTATTGGTAACACTGGCCTTGAATATGCAGTCTACAATTATATATTTTTGGGTTTACCACCTTACTAATGATGTTGTGCAGTTAGGTAAGCTTGGCTTGTTTGAGGTGATACCCGCTATATTATGCTCCCTGTTTTCTGGCCATTTTGTTGATATCAGAGAGAAGAAAGGCCTTATATTGCAATGTGTTATAGGGTATATTCTGCTTTCTGCATTTTTTGTTTTTTTATCAACCCCCATGTTTGGGAAACAAGCATCTATTTCAACTATTATTAACCTTGTATATGCAGGCATATTTATAGGTGGCGCATTAAGGGCATTCATTAGTCCTGCAACTTTTGCCCTTATGGCTGGCCTTTTACCTCGCAAGTATTATGCTAACGGCACTACCTGGAGCAGTGCATCATGGCAAATAGGTTTTGTAGCAGGACGCTTGCTTGCTGGCTTTATGCTTGTATTCGGCATTGCTATCAGTCTTACGGCCACTTTATTGATACAATTGGGGGCACTGGCAGCAACAATAGGCATACCGCGACAAGCCGTAGTTAAAAAAGTTAAAGAGCCGATTCTTAAAAGCCTTCGCGAGGGTATAAAGTTTGTATTTAGTACACAGGTTATCTTGGCAGCCTTATCATTAGATATGTTCGCAGTACTATTTGGGGGAGCTACTGCATTATTACCAGCATATGCAAAAGATATTTTGCATGTTGGTACTATAGGTTTTGGTTGGTTATGTGCAGCGCCCGGCATTGGGTCGGTGCTCACACTCGGTATATTATCTTTTTTGCCACTCAAAAATAAACCCGGTATAAAACTTTTGGGTTGTATTGCTGGTTTTGGATTGAGTATTATTGTATTTGGTATTTCTACCTGCTTTATGTTATCATTCTTTATGCTGCTGGTAGGTGGGATGTTTGATGCTGTAAGTGTTGTGATCAGGGGAACTATATTGCAGATATACACGCCTGATAAAGTACGGGGTAGGGTAGCTGCAGTAAATACTATGTTCATCAGTTCAAGCAATGAGCTTGGGGCAGTGGAAAGTGGTTATACCGCCAAGTGGATGGGGATGGTCCCATCAGTTGTTTTTGGAGGTTGTATGACTCTTGTAGTGGTCGGCGTTACATTTCTTGCAGCGCCTATGTTGCGTGTGTTGAATTTGAGTGGCGACGATAAAGCGCCTGAAAAAGTATAGCCTCTTGACATTATTAAAATATTTTTGTCCAACTGTAGCATTTTACCCATTTGTGTCTCTAAAGAATAAACAACTAATTGTTATTCTTTATGAAAAAGATCAATACAGTATTAATTACATTGCTACTTGTAACACTGCAATACCACCTTGTAGCACAAGGCATCCCAACCTTAAAGTCAACTATCAGCGGTAAGGGAAATCAAACCATCATTTTTATACCAGGCTTTGCTTGTTCTGGCGATGTATGGAAGGAAACAGTTGCTGGCTATGAAAAAAGCAATACATGTATTGTACTTACAATGCCTGGCATTGCTGGAGTACCTCCGCTCCAAACAGCTACCATAAGTTATTGGGAAAAAATCATTGCCGACTATATAATTGACCATAAAATTGATCATCCCATTATTGTTGGGCATAGTATGGGTGGTGTATTGGCATTATTACTTGCAGCTGATCATCCAGACCTTGCTTCAAAAATTGTGGTGGTCGATGCCCTCCCTTGCTTATCAGCAGTGAGCAACCCTACGTTTAAAACAAAGGAAAATAATGATTGTAGCAGCACAATTGCTATGATGACGGGTTTGAATGATGATCAGTTTTATAACATGCAGGTAGGTATGCTACCACGGTTGGTTGGCGATACTGCAAGGATAAAAACAATAGCTCATTGGGGCGTAACCAGCGACCGCAGAACATTGGGTGAGATCTATTGCGATTTTCAGAACACAGATGTACGCGAAAAAATAACAGGGATACATTGCCCGGCACTAATAATGCTGGAGCCATCTTTTGCTAACATTAAACCGGCTATTGAAGAACAATATAAAAATCTGAAAGGCGTACAACTTGTATATGCCACAAAAGGATTACATTTCATTATGTACGATGACATGGAATGGTACAATCAACAACTTGCAGCATTTATAAAGTAAGCCGCAATGATATTTGAAGAGATATACGAAGCTTACTGGAGCAAGATATACAGACTGTGTATGGGTTATGTAAATGATGCTGAATGGGCGAAGGACATTGCGCAGGAAACCTTTATTACTGTATGGCAGCAATTACCCAAATTCCGTAACGAATCAGCAATTGGCACATGGATATTCAGGATAGCATCTAACAATTGCTTGCGGCAGCTGGAAAAAAGCAACCGGATGCCGAAAGGTGAAATACCCGTTCAGCTAATAGACAAAGTGGAGCCGGGTATGGAAGAAAACATCCGCCTGCTCTATAAATATATTAGCGAGCTAAGCGAAACAGATAGGATCATTATACTGCTGGAACTGGAAGATGTAAAGCAAAATGAAATAGCAACTATCGTCGGCTTATCCGAAACCAACATTAGGGTGAAGGTTCATCGCATCAAAGAAAAATTACTCAAAAAATTCAAGCAAAATGAACAGTGATATCGATTTAAAGGCTCTGTGGCAGCAGCAACCAGATATGCCGGTCCCCGATAAAAAAGAATTGTTTTCAAAGGCTGCAAAACTTAAAAATAAGACCCGCAACAAACTCATTACTACAAATGTATTACTTATACTCACCAGTATCTTTATAACGTTTATCGGTTGGTCTTACCATCCTAAATTAGTTACCACCAAAATAGGTATCCTGATTATGGTTATAGATATGGTCGCTTATCTGCTCGTATATAACCAATTGATACCGGTCTTATATAAAAAGGATGCAGGAGCAAGCACACATGAATACTTGCAGCAGTTTATTAGGATAAAGAAAAAGCAGGACTTCCTCAATACTACCATGCTATCTATTTACTATCTGCTGCTATCTGCCGGATTGTTCCTTTATTTCATTGAAGTTGCGGATAGAAAGAACATGGCAGCAAGATTAATGACTTATGCCATCACTTCTGCTTGGATACTTTTTAGTTGGTTCTATATCAGACCTCGTACCATTAGAAAACAACGTGCGGCAGTAGATACTATGATAAGCAAACTACAAGCGATAGATGACCAACTCACAAATTTACCTGATGATAGTCGGTATAATAGTTGAGCTTTACAACAAACAAAGTATGAGCCTTACAGCAAAATAGCGGTATGCTTTTTATCTGACCTTTGTTATAAATAACAACAAATGGACAAGAAAGTAGTATTGATAACCGGTGCATCGTCTGGAATGGGCAAAGAAACAGCAAAGCTGTTATTGCAAAATGGTTACATAGTATATGTAGCTGCACGTAGGGTGGTGATGATGGAAGATTTGGCTAAGCTGGGGGCTAAGGTACTGGAGATGGATGTTACCAACGATGCCATCATGGTAAAGAGTATAGATGTTATAGTACAGGCCGAGGGTAGAATAGATGTACTGGTTAACAATGCTGGGTTCGGCTCTTATGGTGCAGTAGAAGATGTACCGATAAGCGATGCTAAATATCAACTGGATGTAAACGTATTTGGTGCGGCACGGTTGATGCAGCTGGTATTACCACACATGCGTAAACAACATTTCGGGCGCATCATCAACATTTCATCTATTGGGGGGAAATTTGCAACTCCATTGGGCGGCTGGTACCACGCCAGTAAGTTTGCATTGGAAGCGCTGAGCGACAGTCTGCGTAGTGAGGTAAGATCTTTTGGGGTAGATGTGGTTGTAATAGAACCCGGCGGTGTAAAGAGTGAGTGGAGCGATATTGCAGCAGAGAATCTGCTTAAAGTATCAGGAAACGGGGCGTATAAGAACCTGGCTGCTAAATTTGGAGATCTTGTTAAAAAGCAAGGCCATCGTGCAGCTGAGCCTATAGTTATTGCCCGGCTGATACAGAAAGCAATAGAAGCCAGGCAACCTAAAACAAGATATACTGGCGGCTTCGGAGCAAGACCGTTATTGTTTCTCAGAAAGGTACTGTCTGACAGAATGATGGACAAGCTCTTTATGATCCCTTTAAAATAAGCAGTAGTGGCAATGGCAGTACAGAAAGATCATACAATTATAAACAACCTGCTATATTCTTGTGTAGATAAGGCACAACGGGGCAATGAACAATTTGTACCCGATCATTCATTAGGGTATATTATTTCAGGGGAAACGCATATTACCAGCAATAATGGCATAACAGTATTAAAAGCTGGCACCATTGGTATGGTAAAACGCTACCAACTGGTCAAATCCGTAAAAATACCACCACCAGATGGGGAATTTAAGGCCATTAATATTTATTTCAACCAGGATATATTGCGCAATTATAGCAGGGAGCGAAACATAGAGACATCAGGTAGGTACCCTGGGGAGGGCTATATCTTTCCAGACGATCCTTTTATTAAAGGCTTTTTTGAATCGCTGCTGCCTTACTTTAAACATCCCAGCCAGCTCAGCAATGCACTTACCGAACTAAAAACAAAAGAAGCTATAGAGCTAGTGTTGCGTATAGCGCCTCAGCTTAAAGATCTTTTATTTGATTTCACAGAGCCACACAAAATAGACCTGGAAGAGTTTATGCAAAAGAACTTTATGTACAATGTACCCATTGAAAAATTTGCACAGCTTACAGGCAGGAGCCTTGCTTCCTTCAAGCGTGATTTCGAAAAAATATTTAGTCAGTCACCAGGTAAGTGGCTGCAGGAACGGCGTCTATCAGAGGCTCACTACCTTATTAGCAAAAAAGGCAAGAGATCGTCAGATGTATATATAGAAGTCGGCTTCGAAAACCTTTCCCACTTTTCATTCGCTTTTAAAAAAGAGTATGGCATAGCACCGTCTGCTTTATAATGAGCACCGCTTGCTCCTATAAGTATAACTTAACTTATTTACTTTTTTTATCGTCCGGTTTCGCAGGTGGAGTTATATTCCTGAACGTAAAATGCTGGTCGTTACGGGATGCCGATTTTGGGCGGGCTTCACTTACTTCAAGCAAAACTCCATGATGGGTAAAGTTATTCAGCTTATTTATGGCTTTTTCTGCCTGCGCCCTATCGCTCATTTCCACAAAGCCGTAGCCTTTAGGTTGGCGGGTTTTAAAATCCATCATAATATTTACAGAGGTCACAGTGCCATATTGGGCAAAAAGCTCACGCACGTTTTGTTCACTGATGTTATTACCCAGGTTGCCGACAAGTATGTTCATAAAGAAATTTTATTTCGGCGGTATTGATGTAGAAGCTGAGGAGTTATTGTTTGCAGATCAGTTTAGAAGCAAGGAAGCCATAATAAAGGTAGCCTATTTAAAAGTAGAGCTGCTTTAAAAATTATGTGGACTGAATTTTCTCGATCGCAATACTATAGCCAGCACAACAATGCTGATAATAGCGCCAAAGAAGCACCAAACTGATATAACATAGAAATGGAACAACAGCCTTGAAATAATATATGAGACTAAAAAAAGATAGCCCAGTAGTGGCATACGCTTCACGCTTGAAAATAGGGGAGATACTATAGTCGGGATAAAATAAAGTAAGCCAAAGAACCATTTGGTGGACAATGCAAAACCCAGATCGTATTTTATATGCTGATGCTGCGCTATAGCCTTCACAGAATAGGTACACAAACAGTAAAAAAGGTAAGATCCCAATATGACTCCTGCAAGCAGTAGTGTGGCCATTATCCTTTTTCTTTTCTTGTGCTTTTCAAATACCAGCATACAAAATGGCATAAATATCGGCCATACTACCTGGGCAAATATCAGAAAGGTATATGAAGCCGGTTGCTCCCAGTTTGCATGTACTGGATTCAACAGTGCCAGCCAAAGTACACCCTCCGAGAATTGTTGTATAGCAAAGAGCAAAGGAATGCACGAAAGAATTCGTTGGGGTGTACTGCGGGCACAGACCATGGAAGCAACACCAATACCCGTTAGAACTGCACTTGCACCAAAACTTGCAGAAGGTGAAAAACACATTTAGTATCTGTGTCCATTTTTACCTCTGATAACATTATCAAAGACTGGCTAATAACCAATGAAGTGTGCAAAGTAAACTTTTATGTGGCATTGTGTTCTAAACAGATCATTAATTGAAAAATGATTGCGTAACCTTCAGATTTCCTTAACGTTAGATAGACTAACTTTATAGCCATATAGAGATAGTGCTTTTAATTCCATCTATGCCTTTCGCTCTTACGCGGCTGTAATAAATTCAGTTTTTCGCAATTATCTGTTTCAATCATTATTAATTGTCAAATTGAATTTTTTATGTGGGTTATCCTGTTTTTTATCGCCTTGTGGTATATATCACTTTTTTCACAAACATTTTTTCAGCATAGATATGCTGCTCATGGTGCCTTTAAAATGAAGAAGGGGTGGGAGCGTTTCTTTTTTATCCTCGCTTATATTTCCCAGGGTTCATCTTACATGAGTCCCCGTGCTTACGCTATTATGCATCGGTTGCATCATGCTTATACTGATACCGAAAAAGATCCCCATTCGCCTTCGTTCTCTAAAAATATATTTACTATGATGTGGCGTACGCGCAATATCTATTCAGATATATTTAATGACCGCGGAGAGGCTGTAGAACAGCGTTTTACTAAAAATGTACCCGTTTGGTCAGGCTTTGATAAATGGGCAAATTCAGCCTACTCCCGTATCATTTGGGTGGGCTTGTATGTTACGTTTTTCGTCTTGTATGCAAAGTCGCCATGGTTGTATTTGTTGCTCCCAATTGTAATTACAATGGGTGCCTTTCATGGTGCGGTCATTAACTGGTTTGCCCATAAATACGGATATAAGAACTACATTCTTAAAAATACTTCAGAGAACCTGTTTAGCGTCGATTTTCTGATGCTGGGCGAATCTTATCATAACAATCACCATAAATATCCATCGGCTATTAATTTTGGCAAACGCTGGCACGAAATAGATCCTATTTACCCGGTTATACGTTTGTTCGCATGGATGCGCATCATCGAAATATCGGCGGCCCCAGCCCTTGCAGTGCATCATCATCACGATTAATAAACTATTTGTCCTGTTTTTTCAGCAAATGAACAATACCTGCATGGAATAATTTGGTAATTTTGCTTTGTAAGCAGGGGTTTATTAATTTACACTCCGTTAAAACAGTCCTCTTTACATGATAGAAATTAAAGTTCCCACCGTAGGTGAATCAATAAGTGAAGTAACCCTGGTGAAATGGCTGAAAAAAGAAGGAGATTACGTAAATCGCGATGAGGTAATATGTGAATTGGAATCTGAAAAGGCGACTTTTGAACTCAACGCCGAACAAGCAGGGATACTGCACCAGGTAGCGCAGGAAAATGCAGTACTGAATATTGGCGATGTAGCCTGCACTATTGATGAAACGGCTCCCAAACCAGAGGGCGCACCTGCTCCTGTACCACAGCCTGCAAAAGCTGAGGCACCGAAAGCAACAGCGGCACCAACTCCTGCTCCTGCACAAAGTGATGTAAAGGCTACCCCGATAGCACAGGCCATTATGAGCGATAAACAGGTAAAACCTTCTGATGTTAAAGGTACTGGTAGCCTGGGCAGAATATTGAAGAACGATGTGCTTGACGTTATAGCTAACCCGGGCCGTAAAAGCGGTACAGAAGCGTTTAGCCGCGAAGACAAGCACGAAAAGATGAGCAACTTGCGCAAAACAATATCGCGCAGGCTGGTAGAAGCTAAGAACAGTACTGCCATGCTTACCACATTCAACGAGGTTGATATGACGCGTATCATGGAGATACGTAAATTATATAAAGACAATTTTAAAGAAATACATGGCGTCAATCTTGGCTTTATGTCATTTTTCACCAAAGCTGTTTGCATTGCACTGCAGGAATGGCCTGCTGTAAATGCTTATATCAGTGGTGATGAATTGGTGTACCATGAATATTGCGATATATCTATAGCTGTATCTGCCCCCAAAGGGTTAGTAGTGCCTGTTATACGTAATGCCGAAAGCCTGAGCATGGCTGAGATTGAACAAAAAGTTGTTGAGCTGGCTAAAAAAGCACGCGACAACAAATTAAGCCCCGATGAAATGGCTGGCGGTACCTTCACCATTACTAATGGTGGGGTATTTGGTTCACTCATGTCCACGCCTATTATCAACATACCGCAGTCTGCCATATTGGGTATGCATAAGATACAGGATCGCCCTGTTGCTATAAATGGTAAAGTAGAGATTCGCCCAATGATGTACCTGGCTGTAAGCTATGACCATCGTATAATAGACGGCCGCGAGTCAGTAAGCTTCCTGGTGCGAGTAAAAGAATTGCTGGAGAGCCCAGATCTTTTATTATTTGGCAAGGATCCGGTAAAAACACTTTTAGAACTTTAATTAATTGATTCAGATAGCAATAGCCGTTTCCGCAATGGAGCGGCTATTTTTCATTATCGCACATGCGCTACATCTGGCAACATATACATACAATTACCGGCAGCTACAAGGGCGATGTGCCATTGGCGCATTATCTTAAAAATCACTTCAGGCAGCATCCCAAGCTGGGTAGCAGAGATAGAAAGATAATAAGCGAAATGTGCTATAGTTGGTACCGTTGTGAAAAAGGTATTATCGACGCTCTGTCCATTGAAGAAAAGATGGGCATATGCTTATACTTGTGTGGTAGTGATTCAAAACATATACAAGCCTTCTTGCCGGCACTTTTACAAGATGTTGAACAGCCTGTAACAGCGCGTATCAATAAATTGCAGTCAGATTTTAATATCAATGCTATCTTTCCATACAATGTAACATTATCTAATAGTATTAGCATCACAGAATGGCTGCGGTCTATCATTACGCAGCCCGCGCTGTTCATTCGCATTCGTAAAAGCAGGGAGAAGTTATTGTCGATATTGGATGAAAATAATATAGCTTACAAGCCCATTGATAATAATTGCCTTGCTTTACCCAACGGTGCGCAAATTGATAAGTTGCTGCCCGCAGACAGTTACGTGGTTCAAGATCTTTCATCTCAAAGAACAGGTAATTACTTCCTGCCACAAAAAAATGATAAGTGGTACGATTGCTGTTCAGGGGCAGGGGGTAAATCGCTACTCTTAACCGATATAGAACCCACCGTACAATTAACTGTTACAGACCGAAGGGAAAGCATTCTACATAATCTTAAAGAAAGGTTTAAACTATATCACCTAAAACAACCTGTAGCTCATATTGCAGACGTGCAAAAGGCTGAAGGGCTGAAAACGGTACTGGGAAAAGCAGACTTTGACGGAATTATTTGTGACGTCCCTTGTACAGGTTCTGGCACATGGGCACGTACTCCAGAACAACTCTATTTTTTCGATTCTGCGAAGCTTATTGAAATAAGCCATTTACAAATCGCTATTGCCACCAATACTGCAAGTTATATTAGGCCTGGAGGCAGATTTATATACATTACCTGTTCTGTCTTTAGTCAGGAAAATGAAGCTGTAGTAGCTAGCCTATCGGCAGGGACAGACCTTATTTTGGAAAGTATGCAGGTGTTGAATGGTGTAAATGAAAAAGCTGATAGTATGTTTGTGGCCGTACTAAAAAAGCCTGATGTGCTATAGATGATGCTTGGTAATACCTATATCCTGCGGCCAAGAATAACTTTGAAGATAGCCTTATCTGTATTGTTGGTAAACCCCCATCCATAGCCTGCATTAAACTCCCATTCAGGGTTAAAATTGAGATCCACAGCTACAAATATTTGCTGTTGCTGTTGTTGAAAAGTATCATATTGAAAAAATGGGCCAGTACTGCCGTAGTATTCTAGCCCCAGTGCTATCGCTTTGGTCACATCGTAGCTGCCCTTTACGTTTGGCGAAAATATAAAGCCACGGTTCTGATCTGGCCCGGAAAAGCTTTTATCCAGCGTGGGGTTTAGCGAAATGTATATCTTCTTTATTTTCTTGTCTATTATTGGTCTTACTTCCAGGGTACTTGTGTTGGCAGAATAAGCTTGCTTCTGCAGGCCATATTCCAATGAAAGGCTTACACCAACAGGCCAGTGCCATGCATCAGGCGCAGCTACCCTTGGGCGTATGTGCGACCCCACATATGCAGTGCGCCCGTCGTTGCCTATCGCGTTAAAAAAATAAAATCCTGTTTCAAACCATGGCGTCCAGCCGTGTGTTATTTCTACTGTTTCATGTACAATATGGTTGTCTGGCAGTTGGCCATCTACTTCTTTGGTAAACCCCGACAGGGTATAGTTACTGTGTAGCTCCACCATGGTGCGGCCTTTAGCCACGGTTTCTGATCCATATACTTGTATCTCGTAATTGTCTTGGGCTTTTACTATTGAGCTAAGTGCTAAAAAAGGTATGGCTATTATTAAGTATTTTAAAGAAAAACCAGCAAATGTCATTAAAGAAGGTATTTACATAAAATTATAAACAAATAGGCATTGCTATTTTATTAAATTGTTTCCAATAGTTTTGGATTATAATACTTTGATTTTTTACGCTACACATTTTCAACAGTATGACAAGTTATTGTAGATTGCAGGGCAGAGGGGACTAGAGTAGTGCTTAAAACTGAATTTTTGAGAAAGCCTGATATTATTATGCTTCTGCAACGAACCATATTGTTTGTTACACCACTACTTATCTTATTTGCATCCTGCAGCACACCTCAGCAAAAAGCCCAGAAATGGTACGATGAGACAAAAGCAAAAATATTAGCTCAGGGGGCATCTCAGCCAGACAGTGTAGTCACCAAATTCAATAGGGATAGCTCTTATAAAGAGGAGCACTTCTTTTTTCACGGCAATATTTATTGGTTAAAAGGCTATGAAAAGGGGAAATTATCCCTTGAATCACATTATACCAGGGATGGTAATTGGCGGTTTACACACGAATGGTGTGGTGATGGCAGATTTGATTTTGAAGGTGTTATGTACCAGGACAATGGTTATGGGCTTTCAACCTGGCGTTACTGTAACGGAAAAATTGAAGAAGTAGGCGTTCGGTATAACAACGAAGAAATAGGCACCTGGAAATACTATAATGAGGATGGTACTTTTAAAAAGCAGGTAGATTACCTCATTAAAGAAAGCCCGGGGCCTATGCCGGCAATTAATTCCGGGCAATAGCTCATGGCTTTATTGCCCGGAATTTTAATAATTACTATCGCCAGTTTGTTAGAAATATTGTTCGCTTCAGGCTTATTTGATAGCATCACCATGCAATCGCTACGTTCTTTTTGTAAATACGCAAAAAGCTATAGATCCTTTCTAAAAAGAATCAGGTAGATAAGAATAAATACCTGTTTAGTCGTCCATCTTATTTACAGCTGACACCGCTGTTTGTAGATGACTGTAAATGCTTTATTGGCACGGCTTGTTTATTAAAAAAAGCATTGCAAAATATCTATCGCATTGGGTTTGTGGGGTTAAAAAGTTAAGGGCTGGCAGCTCAATCACGCATGTTAATATTCAGCCGATTCTTTTTTCCTTTTATGGTTACCTGGTTGGCCGATAAGTAGTGGATATACTTATCATATACCGACTTGGGTTGCTTGTCTCCATTTATGTACAGGTGGTTACCATCTTTTTCAATTTCAAATCCTTCGCTTTTATCTATCAAGCCGTCATACTGCATTTTATCCAGCATTCTTTTATAAGGATCTCCTGCAATGTTTGGGCTATGATGAATTTCCTCACTTTCTCTTAATTCTTTACTTACAGTTTTGATGACATTTTTCATGATTGTGTCAGACAGTTCTATTTGTATGTCCTTCATTGCACCTGATATATCTGCTCCTATCTCATCCCAATCTATTTTATCTAATTGCTTTTGTATGTCCTGCACATTCTTATCATCTTTCATGTGTATTTCTACTTTCTTGATCTTCTTGCCCGCTTCTTCAATTTTTTTGCCTGCATCTGCAAATTGCTTATCAGCATCTGCAAATTGTTTACCTGCAATAGCAAATTGCTTGCCTGCTTCAGCAAAAGCTTCATTTATCTTTTCAATGTTCGCAGGATCTGAAAGCGCATTAAGCGCTATTTTTATAGAAGTCCCAATAGTATCGTCGTCATCGTCTTTTTTGATAATTATAACTTTATGCTTATCTGGGTTATCCTCGTTTTCTCCTTCATTTATACCCTCATCTTCCGTATTGTAGTGTTTTACAGTACTGCTGCTATCTGTAACAATAGTTGCCTTCTTCTCTTTCTTCGTGTTATCTTCCCTTACTTTCTGTGCAAAACCGGGGGTGAACCAAAATAGTGGTATGAGCAACGCCATACATACTAATACCACCCCAGGTATGTAATGCTGTGTAACCGGGTTCTTTTTCATTTCTATGATACGTTTTATGCGGGTGAATAAATGATACTTATTACCGGTAGCTGCGAGGGTAGCTGCTGGGGCTGTGCGGTATTGTTCCAACTGGGCCAGGGCAGTGGCATATTGGTAGGGCTGTTGGGTATATTTTACTACCATATCGTCACAACAATGTTCTCGTTCGCGGCGAATAATGCCGTTTACCAGCCATACAAATGGATTGAAGAAGAGTATCGTTTCTACAAATACCTGCAGCAGGTTCAGCAGATAGTCGTGTCTTTTTATATGTGCCAGCTCGTGCATCAATATAGCCTGTAGCTGCACGTCATCAAGTTGGGTAAGTATAGTAACCGGCAGCAGGATGTATGGCCTTAAAGCCCCCATCATTGCCGGTACTTTTACCCGGTCAGAGAGATACACCTTTACATTGCGTACGATATTCATCTGCTGCATGAGCTGTTCTAAATTAGCCTGCGATTGCTGATGATATATAATACCTTTTGTGCGGTAAGTAAATATGCTCAACATATTCAAAATCAGCCGGGTCATCATCAACATTAACCCGGGGATATATAGGTACCAGAAGTAGGGTAGGTAATATTCAATAGTGTATAACAAATTCGCTATACCTGGTCCAGAGCCATTATAAAATGTTGAGTAAGTATGTGCTGCACCTATACCGCTGGATGTCTGTATCATATAGGATGCTGCCTGGTAAGCTTGTGCCTGGCTTATCCAATCACATATGAACCATATGCACATAGCACCCAGCGTAGTATAAGAAAGCGCATACCGTGTTGATGCGGCAGCATTTTTAAGAATTATCAATCCTATCCTTAGCAAGATGTAAAGTATTGCTCCTTGCCAAAGCGTTTGTAGCAGTGCCATACCAAGAGAATGGGAGGTAACTAATACTATTGATGATAACCAGGGTGTCATAACGTACTCTTTAGAGGGGTTAATGTTTGTTTTCTATTTTCTCCAGATATGCCTTTATTTGTTCCAGTTCATCGGGTGAGGTCTCGTGCTTACCCAATGCCTGCATCACCAGTTGGGCTGCCGATCCGTTATACACCTGGTCTATCATCCGTTTCAATATCTGTTTTTGGGTTTGCTCTTTATTTACAGCTGCCTTATATACATGGCTCCTATTGGTTTCGTCACGTTCCAGCAAGCCTTTTTGCAGCATGATCTGCATGAGCTTTAGGGTAGTGGTATATCCTGCATCTTTTTTACGACTTAGTATATCATGTACATCACGTACGCTGGCCGGTCCAAGTTCCCACAATATGCTGAGTATCTCTACTTCACTATCGGTCGGTTTTATTTGCTCTGACATGTTCTATTATTTCTTCTACGAATTATTTCGTAGCAAACGTACGAATGTTTTCGTAAATAAGAACAAAGCACTTTATAATTTTATTTTCTTAACGAATGCACTTCATTTCTGAGAAATAGAAAAAGAATGGGAAAGAGGTGATTATGTAGGCATAAAAAAAGCGCCTCAATAGAGGCGCTCTTATATGTATGTCTTGGAAAGTAAATTAAGCTAAAGCTCCTACTCTTTTTGCAATACCAGATTTAATGTTACCAGCTTTGTTTTTGTGGATCACATTACGCTTAGCAAGCTTATCTATCATAGATACTACCTTTGGCAATTCTGCCAAAGCTTCGGTCTTGTCTGCAACAGCTAAAAGTTTACGTATCGCGTTACGGGTAGTCTTACCGTAATAGCGATTGCGATCACGGCGTTTTTCACTCTGACGGATATCTTTTTTGGTTGCTTTATGGTTTGCCATCTAATTAATCTTATTTTGGATTATTCTTATTTAGGACTGCAAAGGTAATATAAAAAAATATTTTACAAAAATTATTTTTGCTTTTTGTAAATGGGCAAACTACATCACCATATCGCTGTATATCTGTTTTGACCTCTTTTCCAGCGATGGTTTCTTCTGGATGAATAGATCTACCTTATCCTTGGGTATGTGTAGTGCATAGTCCTTGGTAGGGTAGGTATTGTAGATAAATAGGTCGTAGTCTGGGTTCCATTTTATCAGCAATTTTTTATCCACTCCCAGGTCCATAGCCATTAGCTCCAAGCTTAAAGGCTCTGTAATATGGATGATAGACATGTTTTTCAGCTCTTCAGGAGTAAATGGTGAAGGTGGACCTGCTTTTTTTGCATCGGTAAGGGATGCTTTCGGGTTGTCAAACCTGAAATTTTCAGGTATATCGCCCAGACCTATAAACTTACTCAGGTTCTCAAAAATAGTTGCAGTAGCAATAAATGCCAATACATGTCCTTGTGTTTCCCGCGGCAGGTATTTTTTAATATCCCAGAAATTTCGGCTACCAGTCCGGTCTATAGCTCTTTGTACTACTCCTGGGCCGCTATTATATGCAGCAATTACAAGTAGCCAGTCGTTAAGCTGGTTGTATAAAATGCCCAGGTATTTTGCAGCAGCGCCGGTAGATTTATATAAGTCTTTACGGTCGTCCCTTTTTTTGTTTACGGTCAATCCCATCAGCTTTGCTGTGGATTCCATAAACTGCCATGGCCCCACAGCGCCGGCGTTAGATACTGCATTGTAGTTTAATGCAGATTCTATGACCGCCAGGTATTTAAGCTCCTTGGGTATGTCATTTTTTAGCAGCACATTATCCATCAGGGAAAAAGAAGAAGGGCTTTTATCCTGAACGAAATTGAGTGTTTTGTTATGAGCCATGAAATACTGGCGTACAAATGAAGTGACATATTCATCCATATCGCCGAAGTAAGACTTCTGCCCGGCCAGGGGGATGGGCTTGTACCCATTTACCAGGTTACCTCCTTTGGGTATAGAGCAGTTAACAAGCTCAGATGCTGGGGTAACTCCTTTCTTAATTACAATTGTATCAACACGTAGCACCTGCCCTCCATCGCGCCTTATGGGTAAGGTGCGTTGGCTATAAGATACTAATGATATAAAAGAAAGTGAGATTGCCAGTAAAAAGCCTTTGCAGTGCATGTTTTAATCGTTATAAAGCGGTGAAACCATGCGGCTCCCTTATGCGGGGAGCAGCTATTCAACTCTTAAAGCAGTGATACAGATGTTATAAAATTAGGCCTGAGGGGGTGTTGGCGGATTTGTATTTGTAGTGACCTGGGCCTTTTCTTTTTCCTTCATATTATTCTCGATCTCGGTCTTAATGCCATCTTTTGCATCGTTAAATTCACGTATGCCTTTCCCTATTCCTTTGGCTAGTTCAGGTATCTTTTTCCCGCCAAATAGAACGATCACCCCAAGCAGTATCCATATCCATTGACCCCCTTCTGGAATATGTAATAAAAACTGTGTGGGAATATTTAATATAAGCATAATCTACTGTGTTTAATGATAATCAACTAAGGCAAAAATAGCGATTTAAATCCATACTTTCACCACTTTGGTTGTATAGGTGGTATTTTTAGCATGTGTATGCGGCGTGGTGATCTGGCTTGGCTTGCAGCGTTATGCGTTACGCATTATCCATTCTTTCTCGTAACTGGCGGTTCATTCCGTTAGTGTAAACGCGCCATTTATCTATCACCTGGGCAAGGTCGTCAGGCAATTCAGATGTAAACTGTATCCACTCACCTGTAACAGGGTGCTTAAAGCCAAGTTCTTTTGCGTGCAGTGCCTGCCGCGGTAGTATTCTCAGGCAGTTCTCAACAAATTGCTTATACTTGGTAAACACGGTGCCTTTTACAATGGAATCGCCACCGTAAGTATGGTCACCAAATAGTGGATGGCCAATAGAGCGCATATGCACCCTTATCTGGTGTGTGCGGCCTGTTTCCAATCTCATTTCTACCAGGGTCACATAATTAAAACGTTCCAGTACTTTATAGTGGGTTATAGCTTCCTTTCCATGATCCCCGTCAGGAAATACATCCATTATTTTCCTAAACCGCAGGTTACGGCCAATATTGCCGGTTATAGTACCTTCATCTTCGGTCAGATCGCCCCATACCAGCGCTATATAGCGGCGGTGTACGGTATGGGCTTTAAATTGTGCAGCAAGCTTTGTCATAGCATCCCCTGTCTTGGCTATTACCAGCAGGCCGCTGGTGTCTTTGTCTATACGGTGTACCAAACCTACTCTGTGCAGCGATTCAGGATCCACTTTTTCTCCGTGCAGGTAGTAGGCGAGTGCGTTTACAAGTGTACCGCTATAGTTACCGCAGCCCGGGTGTACTACCATTCCTGGGTTCTTGTGTACTATCATTAACGCGTCGTCTTCATAGATCACATTCAAGGGAATGTTTTCTGGCAGTACATCATTCAGCTCAGCCTTGCGGGTTTCATAAATTATTATTTCATCGTCAGGCTTTACTTTATAGTTGGCTTTTACCAGTCCGCCGTTTACAATAATATTCCCCTCGTCAATGGCCTGTTGTATCTTATTCCTAGTAGCGCCTTCCACCCGGTGCATCAGGTACTTGTCTATGCGTAAAGGCTCCTGCTTGCGCGTAGCAATAATGCGCACCCGTTCCACTCGCTCGCCACTGGCGTCCTGCACTTCTTCTTCTGGTTCATCATCATCCCAGGTGCCTTCAATATCGTTCTCGCTTATCATCTTGTTGTGCTGTTATTCAAAAAATTAGTTCTTCATCCAGGCAAGCATCCTTTTAGGGTCCATCTGGTAATACGTGGTTTTGTAGCTTACAAAGCCATCAGTTACCCATAATATAGATGGTACTGAGTTACCCGCCATAGCTACAAATCCGTCTGTATTGTTATACAGCAGATAAGGTACATTTTCGGCATGGGTCTCATTAAAAAACTCATCCTTATAAGCAGTAGGGCCGCTAAGTACTATGTATATCGGTATTTCGGGGTGCTGTTTATGTATCACTTGCAGCAGGTATGCAGCTTTGCGGCAATGCGGACATGTAAGGCTTAGAAATGCTATGATGTGCTTTCCTTTCCTCAACTCAACATTTGGTTTTACATCACCTGCATAAAGCGGTGAAAGGTTGATGGTCTTATTGATCACTTCTGGTTGGGTATCACCGCTGAATGGCGCTATTATAAACGGGGCAACGAGGGCGGCCATACCCAACATAGGTGCTATCCATTCCTGGGTTTTGAAAGGCTTTATAGGGTATATATATGTCAGCAGTATCGTTACTGCTATCATGATGAGGTTTTTATAAATGGCGTGCAGCGGTGTCATGGCATAGACATCGCCAAAACAACCACAGTTGCCGGTATTGCCTTGCTGCAGTATTACTATACCCAGGTACCCCGTAAATATGGTAAGCAGCAATATAACTGCCGGATAAGTGAATGACTTTAAAAAAATATGAAAAAGCAGGAACAGTGCAAGCAGAAATTCAAATCCTATCATCACACGGGCTATAATGCCTGCAGTACTTATACTGTTAATGCCAAGGTCAAGAAAGGTCCATACAAAGCCGTCAAATGCATTGCGGCTATATATTTTTGAAAAACCAGATAGAATAAATACCACGGCCATTGCTAATAGCAAAATAGACCCTATGATACGTTTGATAATAAATGATGGGGACCTGTGCGGTCTGGATATTTCTGTCATAACTGCAAATAGCGCTCAAAAATAGGCTTTTTGTAGTTTTATATAGCCTTGGCAAAATAACTCATGCAATATGGTTGCCGTATATGCTATTGCTATACTTTGAAGAGGTGTTTCAAAAGCAATTAGCTAATAAATATTGAAATAACTTTTATTAATTCTAAGACTAACAATTATTTTGATATGATAATAGTGCCGTAAGACCATACTTTGCCATGTAGCATCTTGCAATTTCATTCAGATTGAGGACTAATACAGATAGCAGTTTTCAATGGTATTGATGCCATTATTAGTAGCGGTAGAAGAATTTGCAGTGCATTTACTTTTAGCATTA
>Ga0207012_1036_pt1 | contig 35927 bp, 35 predicted proteins | sample Alteio_BWMinCont_80_FD_153471 | JGI IMG/M metagenome (GOLD analysis project Ga0207012, IMG submission 153471) | Enriched cells from forest soil in Barre Woods Harvard Forest LTER site, Petersham, Massachusetts, United States -... | ecosystem: Environmental > Terrestrial > Soil > Temperate forest >...
TATGAAAAAATTATTTTTAATGGGCGCCGCGCTATCAAGTTTACTAATGGCCACGGGTGTTTGTGCAGAATTTAAAGTTGGCGTTGTAGATACGGGAATGGTATTGCAAAAATCGAGTCTCATGACAGCTGCCAATACTGAGCTGAATAAAAAATTCAAACCTAGACAAGACGAGCTAGCAGGCGCACAACGTCGTTTACAAGACGAAACTGATCAACTGAGCAATGGAACCTTAAGTCAAGATGATCGCACTAAACTTCAAAACAAAGTGATTAATGATAAGGCTACAGTAGATATTATGAGTGCAAGCTTTCAACGTGATTTAACGATTGCAAAAAATGACGCTTTGCAAAAAGTCATGGAAAAGTTATCAGAAGCAATAAATAAAATTGCACAAAGCGGTCATTATAATTTAATTGAGCAGCGTGCTAATATACTTTTTATCGATAAGAATATTGATATTACACAAGATGTGATTCGGGAAATGAGTTAAGTCAGTGCATCCTGTTATTATTCCAAATGGTAAGGTTCATCTCGATGGACTTCTTCATATTCCAATAGATGCCAGAGGTGTAGTCTTATTTGCACATGGTAGCGGAAGTAGTCGATTTAGTACGCGTAATCAATATGTTGCAAGGATTTTAAATGAAGCCAAGCTTGCGACATTGCTTTTTGATTTATTGACACCAGAAGAAGAAAAAATTGATACACAAACAAGCGAGTTTCGTTTTGATATTGAATTCCTCGCTTCACGTTTAGTTGATGCGACAGATTGGTGCGCCAAGCAGCTTGTTACACATGAATTAACAATAGGTTATTTCGGTGCAAGCACAGGAGGGGGCGCAGCGCTTGTTGCCGCTGCAAAAGAATCTAAAACAGTAAAAGCTGTGGTGTCGCGAGGTGGTAGACCCGATTTAGCTTACGGCTCATTGTCGCTAGTAAAAGCACCGACACTATTAATTGTCGGTGGTAATGACGAACCTGTCATAGAAATGAATCAGACTGCTTTGTCAAAAATGCATTGTATTAAGAAATTAGAAATTGTTCGTGGTGCTACACATCTTTTTGAAGAGCCAGGAGCCCTCGATGAGGTCGCACGTTTAGCAACGTCATGGTTTTCTCAATATTTAAATAGATAATTTCATGAAGCGCTAATATGCAGATTTGGGCGCATTTGGTCAGTTTATAGTTTATACTCGATGTTCAAGTTTTTAATGCTTGTCAATTTTCATGAAATCATGTTATTACGCAACCTTCTTGTATTTCAGCGATGCACTCGATTCAAGCCGATCTAATGTGCGATGATTTAAATGTTTACTCGATGGCGCAAGTACCACAACTTTTTTTATTTGTTCGATACTTTCTGCTAAAGCAACTTCGGGATTGTCACAAGATAACAGCTCACGCATGAATTCGATGATAGCCTCAAAACGCGCCCAGCAGACACTGTTTGTTATGAATAGCGGTGATACAAAAGGCAAGCCACCAGCGTTGGTGGCGCGACAACATGTTGCCTGGTTTTTCAGCAACGATGGATTCATTTAGTTTTTCGATAAATTCTTTTGCAAATCCCAGTGGCTCTTTGAGTAGCATCCGTTAACTCTCGAGTAAAAAAATACCCAGGAATTTAGCAGGTTTTCTCAATACATCATACTGGGTGGTGGGGTCAAACTAAAAAAACTTGAGGATCGAGTATTAGTTTATTTTTGTGTGTAACGATGATAGGACTATTAAGATGGTGAAACTGGATTTGCTACCGTGCTTTTCTCTCCTGCAAAAAAGATAATCTTTACGATGCCATATTGCCGACGATTATTGCGGAACCACCCCTAAAGTAGCATTAAGCATCTGCAAAAAGCCATATATGTTGATACATAAAATGCCGGCAATAATATGTGTTAATGCCCTTCCGAACGTACCAGGCTGTGCTTGTCCAGCAAGCTGGTTTAAGATAAGAAATCCCCTAATAACAGCTACAGTGCCGATGAATTGCATAATGCTATAACTATCTTGAATAAGCACACTCCATTGATCCGCTGCCTCTTTCGTATAAGCATATGGACTAGGGTTGGTCCAAAATGTTTCCAATCCGCTTTGAACAGAACTAGGCAAATAAAGTAACAGCGTTCCCACCGTCATCTGAATAAGCGGGCCTTTTAATGAGTGTTCAGGAGAATGTGAGGCGCGCGCTTCACCAAAGTGTTTTAATCCGTTAACTCCCATTATGACAAACCACATCCCCATTACATAGGCAGTAGCTGTGACTAGCTGCATAAAAGCTGGCACTGTTTGTGCGATATTCATGAGCATACCAGCCGCATTATTCGGCTGAGCGTAGGCAGCTGGTACATAGAAACAACTATAGGCGAACAAAGCTAGGACAACAGCTTTATGTAACCAGAGATACAATTTCGAGGATACTTTGCCGAAAGTCATAATTAGTCACCCATTACACATCTATATATGAATTATATACAAAATTACATAAATTATATACAGAATTGCAAAAATCACACTATGTTTGTTGCTTATACAATATCAAGCTCTGCACCAATTTGCCAAGTTGATTAATTATAACCATTTGTTTTTATAGGTTATTTATACGGAGTGCGCTGCGAAGATGGGGATTTTTTAATTGTTGCGACGACGGAATCAGCTGATAACGCATAAGCAATGATTCCAATATTTCAATTAATGAAATCCGCTTCATCAGTTATCTCCGATAATAATAAAGATAATTAGATTCTAGTAGCATAGCATTAAGCCACTATCAGCTGAATGACATCCTTAATATTTTTTATTAAATAAAGATTGCATATAAGGTTTTGTTGGTTTGTAGATTTATTATTAACAGATTTATGATGAGCAGATGATTTCTTACTCAACGTCGTCCAAGGACTAACATCGTAGTTAGACGACGGATTTTCTCTCGTGATAGGCCAGTATTATGCTTTAAAATCTCCCGCCTTCACCATCGCAACAGGAGCGTTGGAAAGGAACATTTCCAGCATCTTGTGAATATCCTCCGTAGACAATTGCCCCATCTGGTTTAGCAACTGTGCGTAATACCCAAAGGTGCGGTTGACATCGATCATCGAGCCTAGTGTTTGCAACACATATCCATCATTTGCTAATAAGTTGTTGAAGTAAAGCTGAAAGCTTTGCTTGCCTTCGAGAAGCTCTTGCTCGGTAACACCCTTGTCGATCCAGCGGTGGTATTCTTCCTGCAAGGCTTTTAGCGCAAAATCCGCTTTGTCTGTGGCACACATAGCATAGAGAGTGATACTTGCAGAAGAGTCGTGTCGACTGATGTCGATGGAAGATCCTGATCCATAGGAAAGTCCTTCTTGCTCGCGTAACCGCTGCGTCAGGCGGGATTTCATGCTTTCGCCGAAGATATAGTTAGCCATACGCAGGGCAGGGTAGTGAATATTGTCGTCGCGCATGGCAAAATTTGCGCCCATGGCTGCAATGGCCATTTGTTTGTCCGGTGTATAGAGGGTCCGCATTTCTCCTAGAGCAGGAACATAGAGGTCTGTGACCCGGGTATAGGCAACAGGTGAGGGCCAATTTCCCAAACGGCTTTCGACCGTGGAGACGATAGAGGGGTCAAAATCACCAACAATGGCGACTTCAAGGTGATTTGCGCCATAGAGATCAGCATAAACACGCTGAGCGTTTTCAAAAGAGACTGATTTTAATTCCGCAATTTTTTCATCAATCGTAGGCACGTAATGGATACTGTCGAGGGCAAATGGATTTTTGAGACGATCCAGTTCTCTCATTCCAATCTGCATTGGATCGGTACGCGTTTGTTTCAGGTCAGCTAGTTCTCGCTGATGAATAATCGAAAATTCTTCCTCTGAAAAACGTGGGGATTGCATCAAATCACAAGCCATAGCCATCACGTCTTGCAGGTGGTGACGATCGCTGTTGATATCCACGACCACAACACCCAGTTGAGCTGGATGGATGCTCAGAGAAGACTGGAGTTGATCGAGAGTATCTTGCACCTGCTGGAAGGTTTTGTCTTTTGTTCCGCGGCGCAATAAGCTAGGAATAAGCTGTGAAATCGCACGGTTACCTTGCAAAATGCCCTCATTACCGAAACGAAAGATAAGCCTTGCTTGGTTGGCTTGACCGCGGGTTGACTTGGATAATAACGCTGTTTTGATGGTACCGGCCAGCACACTGCGGGAAGTATGAGCATCGATGTTTTCTGTGGTGGCTGCGAATTCTTCGCCCATATGAATGTCTTCAGAGCCACAATAACCGTCCAGTAGACTCTCTACATCGGGCGTGGGGGGAATGGATGCTCGCTCTGGCGACGGCATAGGGATAAATAATCCCGTTGTGCGATTGCTTTCGAGGAAATAGGCTGTCGCTACCCTTAGCACATCATCTGCTGTGATGGTTTTCACTTGATCACGAGTATAGAAAAACAAACGGTAATCTCCTTGAGCGATAGATTCGCTAAGCTTAAGGGCAATGTTTTTGCTGCTCTTCAAGGCTAATTTGGTGTGCTTGAGAATACGTGTTTTGGCTCGTTCCACGCTATCAGGTGTGATGTCGGTTTCAGTTAGATGTTCGAGTTGGTTAACCATTTTGCTTAAGACATCAGCAGCCTGATCGTTGTGAGATGGACGTGCAAACACCATAAACAATCCTGGTTCTTTGAGAGCATATACCATTGCAAATAGTTCAGAGGCCACGCCAAGTTGCACGAGGGATTGGTATAGCAACCCGCTGGGTTCATCGGTAAGTACTTTTGATAAAACTAATAATGCCGCAAAGTCTGGATGTGAGGCCGCTGGGATATGGTAAGCAACAGCAGATTGGGCAATATCACCGACGCGCAGCAACTTGACATCGCGGGTACCATCTTGGGTGGGTTCTTCGGTATAGGTGTTGTCTAGCAGGCGGGTAGGTTTAGATAGTGTGCCAAAGTATTGCAAAATCCATTCTTGTGTTTGGGGAATTTTGAAGTTGCCCGCAACAATCAATACAGCGTTATCGGGTTGGTAGTAGTGCTCGTAGAAAGCTTTCAGATTTTTGACAGGGACGCGTTCAATATCACTGCGGTTGCCAATGGTTGTCTTACCGTAATTGTGCCACTGGTAAGCGGCCGCGAGCATCTGGTCGTGGAGTACGTGGGTTGGGTCGTTTTCGCCCATTTCAAATTCGTTGCGTACAACCGTCATTTCAGCATCGAGATCGGCTTGGCGAATCCAGCTGTTGATCATGCGATCCGCTTCGAGTTTAAGAGCAAACTCTAGGTTTTCATCTGTTGCAGAGAGTATCTCAAAGTAGTTTGTGCGATCAAACCAGGTTGTTGCATTATAAAGGGCACCTCGATCTTGCAAGACAGCTTTGACATTGGGATACGTCGGCGTGCCTTTGAATAGCATGTGCTCTAGAAGATGCGCCATGCCTGCCTCGCCCCGTCCTTCATGCCGAGAACCCACCAAATAGGTAATATTGACTATCACATTTTGTGCGGAAGTATCGGGAAACAACAGCACGGTGAGGCCATTATTAAGCTTGTATTCGGTGATACCCTCAACAGTTCGAATGGGGGAGGGGAAAGACGAAGTATGTGTTTTTGTCATAAAGGGTTCAGCCTAAATAAAATTTGATATTGCCAAGAGTAGTTTTTAACAGCAGATAAAACAACTCTTACATGCACTCATGGCTTTCTTTTATGAATACGGAACGCTAGACTCCCCTCATTAAGTGGAGGATAAAATGCGTGTCATTGTACTAGGTAGCGGTGTGATCGGTGTGACAAGCGCTTATTATCTAGCATGCGCAGGGCATGAAGTTACCGTGATTGATCGTCATCCCGCTCCCGCATTAGAGACAAGCTTTGCGAACGCAGGGCAAATTTCGCCGGGTTACGCTGCGCCTTGGGCAGCGCCGGGTATACTTTTTAAAACGCTCAAATGGCTATTTCAAGAACATGCGCCGTTGCGAATTGTTCCTGACGGCAGTCTGTTTCAATTGCGCTGGCTGTTTCAAATGCTACGTAATTGTACGTCAGCTCGCTACGCAATCAATAAATCCCGCATGGTTCGTATTGCTGAATATAGTCAAGATTGTCTTAAGGCATTGCGTGCAAAAACACATATCAAATACGAAGGTCGCCAAGGGGGAACACTACAAGTATTCCGCACACCGCAACAACTTAGAGCTGCAGAGCGAGACATTGCTATATTGCAAAAATTGGGCGTGCTCTGCGAATTTTTTTCTTCTCCTGAATCTTTAGTCAGTATTGAACCTGCGCTGGCGCGGACATACAACCATTTTGTCGGTGGTCTTAGGCTACCAGGCGATGAAACAGGTGATTGCCAACTCTTTACAACAGAGCTAGCTAACATGGCCGAAGCACTAGGTGTGCGTTTCCGCTATAACTTGCCAATCAATAAATTACTGGTGAGTGGACAAACAATCGATGGGGTAGTGTGCGGCGATGAGATATTACATGCAGATTGTTATGTTGTCGCGCTGGGTACAGATTCCACTTCGCTGTTGCAAGGCATCATCTCGCTTCCTGTTTATCCTATCAAAGGCTATTCGATTACGCTGCCCATTATCAACGAAGCAGCATCGCCTTTATCCACTGTGTTGGATGAAACATACAAAGTTGCCATTACGCGTTTTGATTCACGTATTCGCGTTGGTGGCATAGCAGAAGTGGTTGGATATGACAAAACGCTCAACCCAAAACGACGTGCGACGTTAGCGATGGTTATTGATGACTTATTTCCCCATGCTGGTGATATGGCACAAGCATCGTTTTGGACGGGCTTGCGTGCCATGACACCCGACGGCACACCTTTTATTGGCACCACACCACTCAAAAATCTATTTATCAATACGGGTCACGGCACGCTAGGCTGGACCATGGCCTGCGGTTCCGCAGAACTGCTAGCCGATATCATTTCGAAGCGCCAGCCTGCACTTGACGTTAGTGACTATTCTTTTAGTCGTTATGGCTAATTCGTCACACGAGCCTAAGCCATATTTTAATTATTTATGGGCGCAAGCGGTACAATCGCCCACATAATCAAATAAATTAGCAACGCAAATCCGCCAAGGAAAAAAAACAAAATAAATAATAACCTTATCCATGTAGGATCCATACCAAAGTGTTCTGCTAAGCCGCCGCATACACCTGCAATCATGCGTTCTTTTCGTGATCGATAAAGCTTTGCATAGGGTTGAGATGACTTATTCTTCATAAATGCCTCCAGAGATCTATAGGCTAATCGTAAATTTTAACACCGGAATCAATCTTGCAATTAAACGTGACTGGCTCGGCCTTCAGTTTGTAAGTAGCAGCATCCATTGCATAGTGCGTTAAAATAACATCATTGTTATTGGTGATAGTGTATCTTGCATGTTCATACACAGGCTGATCTTTATAAGCCGGATTATTCATTGTTAAATGTGTTAAGGATGCAGCGATGTGATCATCCGTGACGCCAATTTCATTTGGGGTAAATGCAGCAACAGTCATGATAGGGGTCAGTGTTTTGGCTGAGGTGGTGCAGCTTGAAAAATCAATAACAATTCGTACAGATTTGCCTAACACAATGGCAGATTTCATTTCGCTAAAATTGTGCAGCTCGTCTGCTAAACAATTTCCCATCAAAAATAATGCAGGCAATAAAAAAATTCTTTTCATAATGTAGCTCCATTTTATCGATAATTACACTTTTAAAAATATACCAGACGCGCGCTAGTATACAAAAGAATTTGGCATTAATATAGACACTGACACGTCGTAGACTTCACGCTGCGGGAAATACAGAGTACCGGCTAGATTGAGCAACATCAGTCATCATGCCTGCAAATGCATTATTTATTTTTTCATCGGGAGTTGATGACGATAATGCAGGTAATTCGGTCTGCATTTTATTGATAGTATCGAATGATTCTATGAATTACGAGACAGCTGGCTATGCAATTGCTATGTTTACATTGGGGTCAAAATCTTGGCCCCTACATTTTCTTCAGTCATAGCCATCGAGACCAATGCTGAGCGTAGAAATATCGCTTGTTAAGCCTTTTTAATACGGCAACACCACCACTTTTGTACCAACATCCGCAAAATTATATCGCAACCATTCTGCATCTGGAATTCTGATGTGAACACAGCCATGACTAATATTCGCTTCTACCAACATCCAATCTGGAGAGCCATGTAACGATTGTCCTCCATGGAAAAACATACAATAAGGCATCAGAGATCCACCTTTAGGACGCGGATAAATATGTGAATAACAATTTTCACCGCCGAGTGACGTAATATGGAACGTACCTATTGCTGTATGACAAGAGCCTTCTTCACCTTCACAATAGTCACCACCCGCTGTAGCAATACCGCCGCGAACTAACTGCCCATCAGCACCGTAGGCTCCCCACGCATAGGCTTTTGGATCAACGACAATCACTTTTTCGTTTCCTAAAGAAACTTGCTGAGGCAGGCGCGCTGCGTACTGACCTGCATTCGCTTCTTCGAAATGAGGATAGCCGTTACTGGTTGATGTGGTGCGAGGAGCGCAACCACTTAAGATCACACAAATAGCACATACTAAGAAGTTTGTTTGCCATAGACGATATTCGCTCATGACCTACACCCCTTTTTATTTTGAACATAACTTTATTATACGCTTTATGAAATCCAACTGCATGGATAGTCACGTAGAAAAAAATTCATTGTTTGTATTTACTAAAAAATTTACTGATAAATAACAACCTTATGTGTAATTAACATTCTTTTGTTATAAATATTAACATCACGCTAAATTTATTCGTAAAAAACACATTTTTATTAACTATTTATACAGCTAAAAACCTAGGGTTTTTACTAACAACTATTCGGGAAATAACTCGCGTAAATAAAATAGATCATGACAATAAAAATTGTCCTGAAATTACTGTTATAATAGAGCCTGTGGTTACTAACAATAGATGAGGTGGTCACTATGAAAAAATCAATATCAACGGGCATAGCACTTATCCTAGCTGTCGGTCTTCTGACTGCATGCACAAACAGAGACATGGGAACAGTCGGTGGTGCCGCAATAGGTGGTGTAGCAGGAAATGCATTAACCGGTGGCAGCGCATTAGGCACTGTTGCGGGTGCAGTCGGCGGTGGAGTAATTGGCAACTCACTGTCGCGATAATAAAAAACATTTGTTAGTGCCGGTAGAGTAGTGGGCATTGGATGGCGGTGCGACACACTGTCATCCAACGTCACTGCAAGTCGCGTCTTTAGTTTTATTCAAAATATTTTTCTTGATCCTACTTGATAATGGTTGTATCTTAGCGCCCCCTTACTTAAATCTTTTGCGCTATTAGCAAACCTTATTCTCGAGGACCTCTACAATGCATGCATTCTGCGGACTAGATTTCGGTACCAGCAATTCCACTATCGGTATCAGCAAAAATAACATTTGCCAGTTAGTGCCTTTAGAGGGAAATAAACCTACCATTCGCTCAGCCATTTTCTGTGACACAGAACTGAAGCAGTGGGTATTCGGTCAAGAAGGAATAAATAGCTATCTAGAAAGCGTTCCTGGGCGGCTCATGATGGCGCTCAAATCAGTGCTGGGATCTTCTCTCATGGAAGATAAAACGGTTATTTTCAATGAATATATTCCCTATACCAGCGTATTAAGTCATTTCATTCAGCACATTAAATCAAGCGCAGAAAAAACTGCAGAAATCGAGTTAACGCACGTTGTCTTAGGCCGCCCGGTCCATTTTGATGATCATGATGTCGAAAAAGATCGCCATGCGCAAAACACATTAGAAACAATCGCTCGTGAGCTTGGTTTTAAAGAAGTGTCATTTCAATATGAACCGATCGCAGCAGCCATGACCTATGAAATGTCTATACACAAAGAACAATTAGCTTTAATTGTCGACATGGGGGGAGGCACATCAGATTTCACCATTATCCGTTTATATCCAGGCGAAAAATCCGCACAGAGATCACAAGATGTATTAGCTAACTGTGGCATTCACGTCGCGGGCACGGATTTCGATCAACGTTTAAGTTTAAATACGGTGATGCCATTATTAGGAATGGGTAGTCACATGAAAGGCTCTAGCAGCGATATTGAAGTACCGTCTATGTTTTATCATGACCTAACAACGTGGCATACGCTAAGCAATCTCTATGGCGCTAACACATTATCACGTGTGCGATCTATTGAAACAATGGCACACGAAAAACAGCTGATTTCGCGCTTACTACACGTTTTAAAAACAAAAGCAGGGCACCATATCTTAGACGCGGTTGAAACAGGCAAACAGCGGTTGAGCGAAGAGCTGAGTATTTTATTAAATTTGTCATTTATTGAGCCCGACCTAAATGTTGCAATTCAGCGATCACTCTTTAACGAAACAATCCAAGATCAACTGCAACGTATTATTGATACAATTCAACAAACGGTTAAAATCGCAAGTATTAACCCTGCAGATATAAGCGCAATTTTTTACACGGGTGGTTCAACTAAAATTCCCACTATTCGCGATAAGATCAACGCATTATTCCCACAAGCAGAGGTCATCCAAGGCGATGCTTTTGGTAGCGTAGGGATGGGACTGACACTCGATGCACAACGAAAATATGGTTCCTAGCCAGCAGCGCCAACCTTTCTTATTGCTTAGAAAATAAAAAATGCATACACTCAAGCTCTTTAAACTTATGGAATGGGTTCTATTTAGCGTGAGCCCATTTTTTTATTTTTATGACTCTTCTTATCTCGTCCTCTCATTATATAATTTTTTCAAATGATCTAGATTAATATGCAGCAAATCCATAGACCTAAATATTTGCGGCAAATCCAGCGTTAAAAACTCATGTTTCTTAAAATCAATGATATTATCGTATGCGCTATCAGATACAAAATAACCTATACCTCTTTGCATATCGATAATATTTTTTTCTTCTAAAAAAGTATATGTACGCATGACCGTATTAGGGTTTACCTCAAGACTGATAGCGAGCTCACGCACAGAAGGAATTTTTTCTTTTCCCTTCCACTTTTTCAACAATATCTGCTCGCAAACAAAGTCGGCGATTTGCAAATAAATAGCTTTTTTACTTTGAAAGTCCATTTCAGATCAGCTCGTATAATGTTATTCGCAGATAGGTGATGTACCAACATAACGGCGCCAACATCACCCAGAAAATAAAATGTCCACCACGCAGCGTGGCTTGAATTGAGAATTCACTCTGACTGTAATCAGGATAGAAAACTATCGAAGCGATCAATAACGAAAAGAGGCCCAACACAAGAAAAAAACAGCTTATGACCAGCGCGGTTTTAATCAACACCTGTTTTTTGAAAATAATTGCGCCCAATAAAATAATGGATTGCAAAATAATATATTGCACTATTCCATTCCAGAGATCAGGATCAAATATATTTAATGCATTAACATGCCACTTAAACATGACCAAATAAAAAGCCACGCCAATCACCGATAGTATGTAATAAATTATCAGCGCGCCCATAGCAAATCCAACTGATGTCAAAAACCATTTACTTAAAAATCGCTCCAGGTTGGAGCAGGGCAGCATTAAAAATAAATGCGCTTTGCTGCGGTTATGTAAATCACTAAAAGCAACACTTGTAAAAATAAATCCACCAACATATAAAATATTAAAATAAGCCGATGAATCATCTGTGACACGAAATGGCATGAGCATAATAAATATGATGATGGCAGCGGCAGCTATCAATATTGTTTTAGCTTGCAGCCGCAAGTCATTTATTATCAGATGCGACAATCGCTTCAAGTTTAGTGTGTCATGGGCATTCATGATTTGACCTCATTAAAAAGTTTCTGCATTTTTGTTTTATTAGAGAGTATGGCATTAAACAGAATTTCAAGATCAACGTGGGTATCTTGATCATTGCTGTTGGTAATCACTGTCGCATAACCACTAAGCTGCTTTTCATAATAAAAACACGCGCTCAAATCAGGCTCAGTCTGCTGTTGCACAAATGCCAGCTGTTTAGCTACCTCAAGTAAACTCTGATGAAAGATAATTTTTCCTTCATCCAAAATCAAAATGGAATCGATGAGATTTTCTACGTCGTGTACCTGATGTGTCGATATAATAAATAATTTTTCATCGGTAGCGATGGATGCTAACAATTTGCGAAACTGCGCTTTGCTTGGGATATCTAATCCGTTTGTTGGTTCGTCTAATATGAATAGACGGCAATTTGTAGCCAATCCGAATGCGATCAAGAATTTTTTCTTTTGCCCATGAGAAAAGTTCGTCAGCAATTTATCACGTGGCAAATCAAACTCATTTAAACAACTAGAGAGTAGTACATGATCAAATCGTGGATAAAATGAAGCATAAAATTCGACATAATTATCGACGGTTAAAGCAGGCACAAATAAGTCTTCAGGGAGAAAATAAATCTCTTCCAAGAAACTGGGTTGCCTTCGTGATGGAACCTTGCCCAAGACTCGGCAGCTGCCTTCACGGGGAAATATTAAGCCAGCTATCACTTTAAGCAGGGTAGTTTTACCTGAGCCGTTCTTGCCCAATAGGCCACAAATACCACCTTTTTCCATCGCTAACTGCATGTTTTTAAAAAGTTTATCGCTATTGGCGTAGCCAAAAGAGAGCTCATTAATTTCTATCATGTTGCGCTCCGCAAATTAAATCGGATTTCTGTATTAGTAATCTAGTACACTGGTAGTGTATACGATTTGAGCTGCAAGTCAACTATCCTTCAACGATTTTTTCAGAGGAGGAAATTTTGCTTTCAGTTGAAAGATAACGCGTCTCATTCTCTTTGATTTATCTAGCATAATAAATTAACATGATTTATGAGTTATGAAACAATATGTTACATCATTGCTAACATAAGGAAATTATCGCTATGAACACAGCTGAAGAATTTAAAAAATTAGGTTTTGTCGTGATCAAGAACCTGGTTGATAACAACGAAACAACAAGACTTTACGAATACACCGTCAAAAATGCAGAAAAGGGCGACATGGATGATGGTCAAGTCCCAGGCTCTCCATCATTCTATCTCGATAAAGAAGTCGTTAAGCTACAAAAAAATCTTTTCCCTAGCATTGAAGAAGCCATCAAATTCAAATTAATGAACGTATTTTGTTATCATCGTGTTTATAGAACAGGTGCCATATTAAGATCCCACAAAGACAGTACACGCGCAGAAATTTCAGTGAGCATCAATCTCGGACAAATAGGTGAACCATGGGATTTGTGGTTAGTCGATTATGATGAGAACCCACATAAAATCACACTCGCTCCTGGTGATGCGTTAATTTACCACGGCATGAAATTGGTTCACTGGAGAGGTAAATTAGTTAACTCCGATTTTGTGTCTCAAGTTATGTTTCACTTTGTCGACAAAAATGGCAAGAACAAAATGGCCGCGCGACTAGAGGTCATTCGCAAAATCCGAAAACGCTGCAGACAAATGCTTGGTGTTTCATACTAATCTATTGGTGACAGCCACATGCGAACATTTATCATTAGGGCGCGGAAAGGAACCACTCGCTGGGAGCGGGTTAGGTCCCAAATTGGAGCAAGAGAACACTTTGAAGTTGTCGCTCACTCCGTAATCAATGCTTTTTTTGTCTCTAATGGTTTTAGAGAAGACGTTGAGGTTTATATTGTACTCGATAGCTCTGAGGATTTTCCCCGCACCATTAAATTATCGGGAGGCGAGGGGCTATCCATTGCTGGCTTTTATGAAGAAGCGGTACTTCTGCTAGTGGAAAAGGCCTTAAAAGATAGTCACGGTTTACAGAAGGATGAAACACTCACGTTAGCCCCCGGTCTTCAGATCAGTGGCTTCGGCTTTGAAAGGTTGGTTGCCAATTTGCTTGAAACACGTCCGGTCTATCTACTCGACCGCAAGGGAGAAGACATCAGGACAACTGAGCTAGAGTCGAACCCGGTCTTTGTCTTAAGTGATCACCTGGCTATGCCTAAAAACAGTATTAAAGGGCTCAAGCGCCGTGGTCTTAAGGCAGTCAGCTTATGCAAAAAAATGCTCTTTGCTTCACAATGTGTGGTACTACTTAACTATGAACTGGATCGAGCGGGCTTTTAATCGGATGAGAAAAAATTCGATTAATACTGGTCCAATAAATATTGCAACAAATCTACTGTCGACACAATTCCAACCAATTCATCTTTATCATTCAACACAGGCAGGCTATGAAATCGGTGTTGTACCATCACGAGTGCGGCCTGCTTGATAGTATCTGTTTCTTTGAGTGTAACCACTTTTCTCGTCATGATGTCTGGAACTTTAATAATATGATCTAGAATCAGATCCGCTTCTTTTTCTTCGACAAAGGCCGAACTCAAAGTCGCTCTCATAATATCTAATCGACTAATAATCCCTACTAGTTTTTTTTCGTCAACGATGGGAAGATGATGAACGCTTTTGGATGCCATGATCTTTTTAACTTCAGTAAACTTTTGCTTTGGTGTTGCCGTAACCAAATCAGTGGACATAATTTTTTGAACAGGTTCATTTTGCTTCATAGGGTCGCTCACTAAGAAAGTGTATGATTTCAACTAGAAAAAAATAGTTATAACAGTCTTTATATTTCAATTCAAATAAAGTTAACGCATTGGGTGCGACTGAAACCTACACTTTCAATCATACGTATTCTTTTTGAAGTGGTCTACATTTTCAGGCAAATTCAAAATAAATTTGATGTGACACTTTTTGTGATGTTTAACGCAACAATTTTCACAGTGCACATTATTGGACGTAAAAAAACCGGTTCCATCACTTTGATAAGATGTTTTCGGTGTTTAATAGGAGTTAATTCGCAGCATAGTATTTGCTTGTTCTGAGAGAGCCTTCTATAATCAATACATATTCGTCTATTATTCGTAGAAGGAAAATCAAAAGGCGCTTTCTAATCGGCGCCTTTAATTTCTCTGGAGTTCTAACATCCCCTTTCTCGAGAGGTTGATTTTTTAAAGAGGTTTTGTTAACAAGCAGAAAATTGTCAAATAATTTTCGGTGAGTGGAATGTAACTCGAGGATAGATACATGAACGTTACAAGAATAAAGCCCGCATGTTTGATGTTGCTCCCCTTTTTTTTATTATCATTTGATGTATCCAAGTCCTATGCCAGTAGTAGTGAAACTATAGTTCTCACTAAAGAAATTATTAGCTCTCTTGAAAAATGTCCTCGCAAAAACACAATGGAGCTAAATTGTAAAAGCTATCATCAAACAACAAATTACACTTGTGGTCCTGCTGCTGTGATGACACTAATGCGTTATTACGGCATGTTGAGCGCTAAGGACATGAATAAAACAACCGAATTACGCATTGCGCATGAAATGAGTGCAACAGCAGGTGACGGTGGTGGTACAACGCCATCTCAGGTTGAATCATGGCTGGCTGATCATGGTTTTAGTGTTGATTCAGGACAAAACGTCAGTACAGATCTGCTAATTGCAAACGTAAAGAAAGGTATTCCAACAATCATGGGTGCGAATAGACACTGGGTTTTAGCAAAAGGTTATAACAAGGGAAGCACACCAGCGGAAGATGAAGTTATTTTCGCCGATTCCTGTTGTAACGTTTCAGTCATGTCTCGCGATACCATTGACATGATGTGGGCAGAAGCTCATATGCCTTCTAATCATTGCAGCGATAATGTAGGCAGGTTTATTGTGGCCATACCGCAAAAATAAATTCATGTGCAGCATCACTAAAAATTATTGCAATCAATTGGAATTTCTAACGTCTTGCTATCTTTTGTTGTAGTAGCGCAACCACCAATGATGAGTACCAATAAGTTTTTGTTACTGCCTCCAGTAGGACAATCACGCGGTTGTGGATTCTTGCAATATTTATATCCCCAGCATGAGCAATAGGAATCTTGATTAATGTAAGCGCACACTTTGGTGTCTGCGGGAAAATTAACAGTAAACGTGTTTTTATCGGCGTTAACATTGACATTCATGGATGAAGTTCCAACTTGCCATAGTCGCATGTCAATATCACATGACTTTTGCAGTGTCACCGTTACAGGATTTGCATAAGACTGACAGGACAAGCTAATACCCAGTATCACACTAATGAATTTTATACACTTAGTTAGATATGGTTTCATTTGTATTCTCCATAAGTTATGGAATCTCTAGGACAATCTAAGTGACATGAATAAATATTATAGCCCCTAAGCATCGTGCATCACTAGATCTCAATCGCATTTAGTGATTTTGTGATTGAATGGTGATTCATAACAGATGAGTGGTCTTTATTTTGCACTTAGGCATCATTATATTCCCAGTCGAGTGATAAAAACGAAGATCTAATATGTTACCCTGATGTTTGGGAAGAGAAAAATTGAGTTTTCTAGTTTACGCTTAAGCGATGGTCTGTCCAAAAAAAGTCATCAAATAAGAGGTTTGTTTATGACAAAACAAAATTTTTCGAATCCACATAACATCGATGCTTCAAGTTTAATGAGCGATATGGGTCTTGATGAAAAAGAGATCCAGCACCGCAAGGAATGGTTGCAATTAGATTCATCCGATGAAGCTCGTTTAGCTGAGCTTAATAAGATGGCGCAAGGCTATGCTGATGAAGTGATTGAGGACCTCTACAAACACTTTTTAAAGTTTGAAGAAACACAGAAATTTTTTGAAGATCCTGCCGTCTTAAAAAGAGTCAAAAATCTCCAAAAGCAATATTTTTTACGTTTGACGCAAGGGAATTACGATAGTCAGTACATCGAGGAACGTCTTAAAATTGGTGCTGTGCATGCAAGTATTGGATTAGATGTTAAGTGGTATCTTGGCGCCTATAATTTTTATCAACGTGCAGTAGCCAAACGACTTTTTAAAGCCTTTAAAAACGATCCAGAAAAAGCATTATCAGCACTTTTTTCGTTGACTAAACTGATTTACATGGATATTGGACTGGCGATCGACACTTATATTTATCAAAGAGAGTTAACGATTCGCCAACAGCAAGAAGCCATTCGAGAATTATCTACACCCGTATTGCAATTACGCGAAGAATTACTCATTTTACCTATCATCGGTGCTATCGATGCGCAACGCGCACGTCAATTAACAGAGCAATTATTGCTAGCGATTCGTGATAAACGTGCAAAAGTCGTTGTGGTCGACATTACGGGCGTACCCACGGTGGATTCTAGAGTGGCTAATCATTTGGTACAAACAGTCGATGCCGCTCGTCTTATGGGTGCTACCTTAATTATTACAGGACTTTCTGCGGAAGTTGCGCAAATCCTAGTAACAATCGGGGTTGATTTATCTAAAATAACGACAGTTGGCGATTTGCAAGGTGGAATAGAGGAAGCGGATCGTATTATAGAACACTATAAAATAAAACCACAAAAAAATAACCTGCAAGCGACAACAGAATAAGGAACACGCCATGAAGGTTCCTATACTGAAACAAGGAAATATTCTCATTGCGACAATTCAATCTGCCTTAACAGATCAAGATCTTCTTGGTCTGCAAGATAACTTATCTCATCAAGTCATCCAGCATCGTTCACAAGGTGTTGTGATAGATATCACTGAATTAGATGTCATGGACTCATTCGCGACGCGCACTTTGCGCAATATAGCAAATATTCTTAAGTTACGTGGTGCCAAAACAATTATTGTTGGTATGCAACCTGATGTTGCTTTTGCAATGGTTCAGCTGGGGCTTACATTGCCGGATATTAAGACGGCAAGAGACTTAGATGAAGGTCTTGCTTTATTACGATAATATTTTTTTGGGGACATAATGACAGATCATCAAGTATCAATTCCCATTATTACTGATTCTGACATTGTATCAGCTCGTCAGCAGGCGCGTGAATTAGCCAAAACCTTTGGATTTTCTTCGAGTGAGCTGGCTGGTATTGCAGCTGCTATTTCAGAGTTGGCGCGTAATATTGTTAGCTATGCAAACAAAGGAATGGTGAATGTTAGTTTAATTCAAGAGTCAGGTAAAAAAGGAATTTTAGTAATAGTGAAAGACAAAGGACCGGGCATATCTGATATTAGTTTAGCTATGCAAGATGGATATTCTACGTCTAATAGTTTAGGCCTAGGACTCCCTGGCGTTAAAAGATTAATGGATAGTTTCGAAATAAAAACTGAAATAGGAAAAGGTACGACGATTACTGTGAAAAAGTGGGCATTACGATGATGTTATCTACACAACTTTCTTATGGGGTGGCTTTTGGTGCTTTACAAAATCAGGCAGAGTCAGGTGATCAATATCTTGTAAAAAAATTTCCTAATTCCGTTTTGGTGGTAGTTGCAGATGGAGTGGGTCATGGAGAAGAAGCAGCATATGCGGCAAAAAAAGCCATGCACATTTTAAATATGTCAGAAGGCGAATCTCTTACTGATTTAGTCAAGAGATGTCATGTGGAGCTTACGGAAACACGTGGTATGGCGATTACTTTAGCTCTTATTCATGATCAGTATAGGGTTTCATGGCTTGGTATTGGTAATGTGACCGTAGTTCATTGGCACAAGACGGTGGGTGCAAAAACAAAACGCGAAGAATTGTTATCGCAGGGCGGGATAGTTGGGTTGAGATTACCTCCTCTTAGAGTGTCGCAGATTACAACTGGCCCTGGAGATACTTTAATTTTTGCGACAGATGGCATATCGAGTAAATTTATTGCAATCCCACCTATGTGTCATGCTCTTCCACAAACAATTGCGGATCATATTTTTAGAGAATTTCGAGACCCCAAAGACGATGCTTTGGTTTTAGTAACGCGGTGGAAAAATGCGGAAGTAAGGTTTTAAATATGTCTAATATTCAGCATGAAAATACAGATTTCGATTTATTCAAAAAACAATATGAAGATATGCTGAAAAAATTTTTAAAAGATCGAGAAGTATCAGAAATTTATTTGAATGAAGGCTATGAATTCGGACGTCTAGCTATTTCTAAAAATGTTGGAATTTTAACGATAGTGGCAATTCATCACGATTGTTTGGTTGATTTCTTAGAAAAACTAGAAACAGATAATCATCTCGATATAGCGAATAGAGCCAGTGTTTTTTTAGAAGAAGTTTTATCTTCGTATCAGATGGTAGAAAATGACTTTAGCGATGCTATTAATTTATTAAATAAAAAAAATATTGAATCTGCGGTTCGTATACGTGCGCTACAGGATTCATTAAAAGAAAAAGAAGTTTTATTGAAAGAAATTTATCACCGAGTTAAAAATAATTTACAAGTTATATCTAGTTTGCTTAATTTGCAAGTGGAGACAACATCAGATTCATCTGCGCAATTGGTTTTGCTAGAAAGTGCAGCGCGAGTGAAAACCATGGCACTTATCCATGAAATGCTTTATCAATCTGGAAACCTGGCAAGAGTGGAGATGGCAGACTATGTGAAAAACCTATTTAATTACCTTTATGATATTTATGAAATTGATCCTCAACAAGTGAAACATAGTCTTGACATAGACTCTATTTCTTTAAACATCGATAAAGCAATTCCATGCGGTTTGATTATTAATGAGTTGGTTTCTAATGCATTTAAGCATGCATTTCCTAACAATAAAGCGGGCGAAATTAAATTAACACTTAATAAACAAGAGAATAATCTTATTCTCGCAGTTGAAGACAATGGGGTAGGTGTCCCTGAAAATATTGATATACGCAATACGTCATCTCTTGGAATGCAACTTATCCATAATTTGACTAAGCAGTTGGCCGGAAATATTGTTTTGAAACGAGAGATAGGCGCTGTATTTACACTTACTTTTTTAAATTGATACTGGATGAGGTGTGTTATGGAAGAGATTAAAATTCTTGTAGTCGAAGATGAAGCTATCACTGCGATGGATATTCAAAAGCGATTACAAAAATTAGGTTATCTTGTTCCAATCATTACCGATTCTGGTGAAGAGGCGATTAGTTGTGTCAAAGCATCGCATCCTGATGTTATTTTAATGGATGTTGTTTTAAAAGGTGAAATAGATGGAACAAAAGCGGCAGAGAAAATTGCAAAGATTTATCACGTTCCCATTATTTTTATTACTGCATATAAAGATGATGATACTTTTAATCGAGCAAAGTTAAGTAGTCCTTATGGATATATAACTAAGCCATTTGATACGAGAGACTTGCGTGTTGCAATTGAGTTGGCGTTGCTTAAACATAGAGCAGAAGTCAAGCTTTCTGCCGCAGAGCAACGTTATCGCTCTGTGATGGAGTATGCCACCTGTGGAATTTTTATTATTGATCAAGCAGGCATTATATCGGATCTTAATCAACAAACAGAAAAAATATTTGGCTGTCATCGTAGCCAAATAATTGGTAGAGATTTTAAAAGTTTTGTTCATCCGTCTGAGCGGGATTATGCTGATGTGCAAATAGAAAAATTGTTAATTGAAAAAATAATTGGCCCAAATAAGGGACGTATTCAACAACCTAGTGGGGAAGTTCGTGATGTTGAATTCACGGCAGTTTACGTTGAAAATGAGGATGAAAAATTTATATTTAGCATATTAAATGATAAAACTGAAAGTAATAGACTTTATGCTCAAACATTATTAGCCGATAAACTTGCAACAGTAGGGACGTTGGCTGCAGGTATTATTCATGAAATTAATAATCCCATGACATGGGTGTTAGCGAATCTAGGGTATTTCAAAGATAAGATAAATTCTTTACAGCCTGTTGATCCAAGCCAAACTAAATTGCTGCCAAACTTGAAAGAAAGTATTGAAGAGACAATACAAGGTGCCGAAAAAGTCAGAGATATTGTAAGAGATTTGAAAGGGTTTGCACGTGCTGATCAAAAGGGTGTTGTAACAGTTGATGTGCATGAGTTGCTTAGATCTGCTATGAGTATGGCTTCCTCGCAATGTAAAAATCGAACCAAAATAGAAACAAATTTTGCTGCCGATATTCCTTTATTAGTGCTCAGCAATGGTAAGTTACAACAAGTTTTTCTTAATTTAATTGTTAATGCAGCACAGGCAATGGATAAAAATAATATTCAAAAAAATGTGATTCGTTTAACCACAAAGTTTCTTAAAAATAAAATTCAGATTGATATCAGTGATACCGGGAATGGCATTCCGGCAGAAGTGTTGTCAAAAATCTTTGAACCTTTTTTTACTACAAAGCCTATTGGTGAAGGTACGGGGCTTGGATTATCGATTTGTTATGAAATCATACATAGCCTAGGTGGAGAAATATATGTCGATAGTATATTAGATAAAGGAACGACATTTTCTATCTATTTACCTCTACAATTAAAAGCCACAAGTTATGCTGATTTTGTTGCACCTGTTGCACCTGTTGCACCTGTTGCACCTGTTTCTGAATCTCTTGCACGTAAGAAAATATTGGTGGTAGATGATCAGGCAAATTTATTGATAGTCATCAAGCGGATATTAGAAAATTACTACGATATCACAGTCAGCGATGGACGCTCTGCTCTTGAATTGCTTATTAAACGTGGCAAGGATTTTGATGGAATTATTAGTGATCTTAATATGCCTGATGTCAGTGGAATTGATTTATATCGATATGTCTCTAAAAATTATGCTGGGCTTGAAAAACGTATGATTTTTATTACAGGTGGTAGTTATACGCCTATGATGAGTGAATTTATTCGGAGTATTAAAAATCCTTGTTTAGAAAAACCTTTTACACCAGAACAATTACAGCAAGCAATCAATAAAATATTTACTAAATATAATGAAAGGCAGTTGTCATGAACAGATCTCGCAGGCAGATTTTGATAATAGATGATGAGCCTTATATATTAAAAAGCCTACAGCGAATACTTGACGATAGTTATAATGTTATTACAGCGTTGGGAGGTCAGGTTGCCCTAGATGCATTGTCACAGAAAAATCTACAATATGACGTCATTATCTGTGATCTCAGTATGCCAGACGTGAGCGGTGCTGATTTTTATCATAGAATCTCAGAAAGCTATCCTGGATTAGAAAAACGTATTATTTTCATGACAGGTGGTGCCTACACTGATGATCTTAAAGAATTTATTAGTCATGTAGAAAATTCTTGTTTAGATAAACCATTCGAACAAGAAGAGTTAGTTCATGCAATCGAAAAAATGATATCAACTTAGTCATGCAATGAAGAGACGCCCATGAATATTGTATTCAACAATAATTTAGATTGGTTTCAATGTGGTCCATTGCCTGCGCATACTCTATCGGGATTTTATAATTATACCACGGTAGGTTTGTCATTCTTGATAGCAATAATTGGTTCATATGTAGCATTGGATTTGGTTGGTAGTTTGCGTGAGGAGAAAAATGACACTTATAAAATTTACTGGTTGCTTGGTGGTGCTTTTGTCATGGGATCAAGTATTTGGGCTATGCATTTTGTTGGAATGCTGGCATTCATGTTGCCCATTGTCTTTACCTACGATCCACTATGGACATTTTCATCCCTTTTAGCCGCTATCATCGCTTCTGGTATTGCATTTTATACCCTTCGTTTAGAACAACCAACAAAATTGAGTATTATCATCGGTGGCACTTTTGTGGGGTTGGGGATTGTTGTCATGCATTATGTGGGCATGGAGGCATTAGAAGGAACAGCAGTGTTAGATATTCGCTATGTTCCGGGGCTGTTTTTTCTATCGATAGCGATAGCAATTGCTGCGGCAATGGTAGCGTTATTTCTCGCGAATAAAAGTGATCAAGTTTCATCAACGTTGCGCTTTAGGTTTAAAATTGTGAGTGCCATTATTATGGCAGTAGCTATATGTGGTATGCACTATACAGGCATGGCATCCGCTATTTTTATAGCACCGCAGATACCAGCAGACTCCGGAATAACGATGGGGCGTGATAAGTTGGCATCTTATATTTCTGTCATTATCGTATTTATTGTTTTTATTACGCTAGTTATCTCAGCGAAGCGACAGTTAATGTTAAATGAAATGTACAGAAAAAATGAGGAAAAATGCAGGCGGGATATTGAAACATCGTATCATTTACTTGAACAAAGATTGACTGCAGTGACTCAGTTAGCGGCTGGTGTTGCTCATGAGATCAACAATCCTCTTAGTTATATATTAAGTAATATAAGTGTGTTACAGAAACGCTTAAGTATCATTTTACAATTACAGGAATTATATCAAGCACTCCTTGGTGAGATAAAAAATTCGCAATCCAGCCAGTTTCATAATGCAGCCGAAAATGTCGCGTTGTTTTGTGCGGAGAAAAAAATTCCGATGATTATAGAGGATTCAAATAACTTAATTACAGAATCCAAAGATGGATTACTACGAATAAAAGATATTATTTCGAATCTAAGAAATTTTTCTAGTCCAGATAAGAAGCTTATTGAGACGGTAAATATTAATATGATTATAGAATCTTCTCTTGAAATTTTTGCTAACAAATTTAAAGAAAAATGTGTGGTACATAAAAAATTATCCGATTTGCCACCGATAATTGCATCATCAAAACAGTTAACCATTTTATTTACCAATCTGTTATCAAATGCGGAAGAATCTATTGTGGATAAAGGTGAAATTACTATCTCCTCTTTTGTTACGGAATCACATATAGTGGTGAAGATTAAAGACAATGGTTGCGGCATTTCACCTGAAAATATATCTAAAGTGTTTAATCCATTTTTTACTACCAAGCCCATAGGTAAAAATCCTGGATTGGGACTTTCTACTGTTTATGGCATAGCCCAGTTATATGGCGGAAGCATTACGATTGAAAGCGATTTAGGAAAAGGATCTACATTTACTCTCAGTTTGCCGATTAATGCTAACTCTTGATAAGCGAGCTGAGTGATGAAACACACCTTATTATTGGTTGATGACGAAGAGAATATATTACGTTCTCTAGAACGAGTTTTTGAGGATGATGGATATTTAATATTGACCGCAACGAGTGGAGAGGATGCATTAAATTTATTATCACAGCATCCAGTACAAGTTATCGTTTCTGATCAACGCATGCCGAAAATGTCAGGATCTGAGTTTTTCACCCAGGTTAAAAAAATGTATCCTGAAACAGTGCGAATGATATTAAGCGGTTACGCAGATTTTAACGCAGTAAGGGATGCAATCAATGAAGGTTTTATTTATAAATTTCTCAATAAGCCTTGGGACGATGACCTTTTACGCCAGCAGGTACAAGAAGCATTTATGATAAATGCGCAACAAAAAGAAAAAGAGCAGCAGCTTATTCGCCTTATAAATTACGCTAAGCTAACGGGGTTAAATACAAGCAACACCTCTACGTTGTTAATATCAGAAGAGGAAATACAGCAAGCCCTAGAAAATAAGCAGTTTGTTATTTATTATCAACCTATTGTTGCGGCTGACACAGGACAGATTAAAGCGGCGGAAGCATTATTGCGTTGGCAGCATCCTAATCATGGTTTGGTCATGCCAGATCAGTTTATACCTTTCTGTGAAGAAACAAGACTCATTCTACCTATCGGTGCTTGGATGCTACGATCGGCTTGCCAACAACTTAAAAGTTGGCATGAGTTAGGTTACTCTGAGCTTTGCATTGCAATTAATGTTTCATCATGCCAACTCGATCATTATGATTTGCTTGCTTTAGTTCGTGAAGTTTTAGCAGAAACAAAAATTCCACCGTCCTGCTTGGAATTAGAGATTACAGAGACTTTAGTGATGAGTGATATAGAAGCTAATATTATTGTTTTACAAACATTACAAGATTTAGGTGTGAAATTATCGTTAGATGACTTTGGTACGGGCTATTCTTCGTTGAGTTATCTCAAGTCATTACCGATTGATATTTTAAAAATTGATAAATCTTTTATTAAAGATATCACAACCAAAAAAAATAGCATTGAAATTGTTAATGCAATTATTGCATTAGCCAAAAGTTTAGGTTTGAGCATTATTGCAGAAGGAGTGGAGAAGCAGGAACAATTAGCAATCTTGCAGGAAAAACATTGCGATTTGATACAGGGATATTTATTTAGTAAACCCATCCCAGAGCAAGAATTTTTACAATTAGTTAACCATCGTGCATGAAAGCATGATTTATGTTTGATTTGATTCGATGGAATCGTTAATAACTTGACGCAAGTTGTCGTACTCAAATGGTTTCGCTAAACATAGTGCTTTATTGCTAACAAAAAATTCGTCAAGATAAGCGCTCATAGGGCCGCCAGTCATAAAGATTATTCGTTTCTCTAATCCTGGATGGTGTTTAGCGATATAGAGATACAGGTTGACTCCATTAATATCTGGCATGCTGACATCGCAAATGATGAGATCAAAGTGTTTTTTTTGTTTGTTAATGATGTCTATTGCTTTTTGACCACCTGATGCAATAGTGATGTCGTATAAATCTTCTAACATTCGTCTCAAACTGTATAAAAGCATCAGCTCATCATCCACGATTAAAATTTGTTTTTTTGTCATTTTGATCTCCATCAATTTGCCAGGCTGTTGGGATGTTATGAGAATAAATTAAAGGATGCTTCTAATCTAACCTAATAATATCAAAATAGCATATGCAGTGACAGCAGATTATGTGGTGTAACTGGAAATGACTACTACTTGTATGCCTGTACTTTCAATTGTACCCTACATTATGGAATACTGATATAATAGCCTATGCCGTTCAAAATAAAGCTTTAAGTACCAATGTCAATGGAGGTGGCTTTGCGTATTATAGGTATATTTCTAGTGTTGTTGGCGGTGATGATCTTTTCCATTAGTGTGGCCTCTAGCGCTGAAAGCAAGCTTCTTTCTCAAGGTATCCAGTGGCAAGATTACTCAAATGCCGTATTTGATCAAGCTAAAAAAAAGAAGCACTTTATTCTCCTGTATGGCAAGTCTAAAACATGCCATTGGTGTCAAGAAATGGATAAAACCACTTGGTCAGTACCCTCTCTTATTCAAGAAATTCAAAACGATTTTATTCCGGTACTTGTTGATGTTGATGCTCGGGTAAATATTGCGGTTCAGTATCGAATGAATTCTTTGCCATCAGTCATTATTCTTGATTCTGACAATAAAATTATTAAAATTTTTACGGGTTATTTTCCAGCTGATTTTATGGAGCAACATTTAAAAGAAATTGCAGGAAGTAACATTCAAACACCTAACAACACTCAGTCAAAGTTAGCCGAAGTGCAGCATAAAAACGAACTTCATATCGTTATTGTAGGATCTAAGAGTGATCCTGCAGCAAAAGAACTTTATACGACAGCTCTTGCTGAGTCACCCTTATCGCGCATTGAGTGGTTTGATCGTAAAGAGGGTCCACTGTCGCACTCAGACGTCGTGTATCCAGTACTGGAAAAATCGGCAGCTTATGTTTGTCATGGTTTTCAATGTTCATTTCCCATTTATACCTCGCGGAATTTATCTGGGATAATACACGATATAGCTGCACCCGCTCAGGCAGCCGTGATTTCTCAAACTTTGCCTGATGTAAAGCAAGCTCCAATTCAATTATCTTATGTTGTTAGCAATCCGACTAATGCAGAAAAACTGCTAACGGGGAAAAATTGGATTTTTATTATATTTGGATTTATAGGTTTTGGTCTGTTACTTTCATTTACACCATGTATTCTGCCTTTAGTGCCGATTATGGCTAGTATTATCGTTGGGCAAACAATCGGTGTGAAGAAAGAAAAAACGTTCTTACTGTGTTTAACTTACGTGTTGTCCATGTCTTTCACTTACGCTTTTCTAGGACTGCTTGCCGGGGTGTTTGGTGTTTATCTGCAGGTATATATGCAAACAACATGGATTATCGTTTTGTTTAGCGTTATCTTTTTATTGCTTGCGCTATCTATGTTAGAAGCATACGAGTTGAAGTTACCGAATTTTGTGCAGCAAAAAATGAATAAGTGGAGCAATTTACAAAAAGGTGGTACTTATTTTGGCGTGATGGGAATGGGGGTATTAGCTACGCTTATTATTTCCCCCTGTGTAACAGCTCCTTTAGCCGGCGTGTTAAGCTTTATCACCAAAACAAGTGATTATATGCTAGGTGCAGTTGGGCTGTTTTGTATGGGTTTTGGAATGGGGCTACCCCTGTTAATTATTAGCCTATTCAGCAAAAATATTTTACCAAGAGCCGCACGCTGGAATGATCAGATTAAAAGTTTTTTTGGTATAATTTTGTTAGGGGTGTCAATTTGGATAGTGAGTCGTGTTATTTCTAATGTATTAAGTACAATGTTATGGTCTGCTCTCATTATTCTCACTACTATCTACATGGGAATTACGAAAAGAAAAACAAAAAAACTGTTTGATAAATTTTGGAAAACATTAACGATCATGTTATTTGCATATGGCGTTGCTTTGTTTTGCAATGCCTTATTTATCAATTCAGATTTATATCGTACGTTAGGAACAACCCAAAAAACATTTTCTGATAATGGTGGCATGTCACTGGCAGCAATATTTAAAAACATAAAAAATAAAACGGATCTAGAGCAGGCTTTAAATGAGGATAAAAAAATCCATTTACCTGTGCTATTAGACTTTTCGGCAAAATGGTGTGCTTCATGTGTGGAAATGGAGCGTAATGTCTTAAACGATCCAGAAGTCATGTCTATGTTGAAGCGGTTTCTTTTATTGCGTGTTGATTTGACGAATGTTGATAACGAAAGTATGGAGCTAGCACATCAATTTAATGTTGTGGCTCCGCCTATGGTTTTATTTTTTGACGAGTATGGCCAACTTGCTAATTTGCGAGCTACGGGAGACCTCAATGCAAACCAATTTAGGCAGGTTCTGCAACAAGCTTTAGATACGAACACTCCACCATCTGGTTTGAGGCCATGAAAATTGAAAATCACAGATTACGAGTTAGAGCCAAGATATCTTTGCCTATGTTGTAACTAAATCAGGCGCTAAGTCGGATTCATTAAAAAAGAAATTAAAAAAGAAATTGAATAATCAGGTTCGTCAAGCGATAGGATCTATTGCGACATTAGAAGATATACAGTGGGTAAAAGCGCTTCCTAAAACACGTTCTAGAAAAATCATGCGACGTATTTTATGAAAAATTACGACTTTAGCAAGCATTTGGATGATTGCAGAGATTTTTGAAGAGCAAGCTAATTTGGTCATACGCGCATTACGTCACCAGCGTTGACAGCGATTACATCACCTTTAACAATACCAATTGACGAATACATTGTAACGTTTAAACTGACTCGCTGATTTCACAAAATGAAATGGAATGAACCCTATGTTAGAAAAACTCTTCAAACTCAAAGAAAACAACACCTCGATTCGGACAGAAGTGATAGCGGGTTTTTCTACCTTTTTAACAATGTCTTATATTATTTTTGTGAACCCCTCCATTCTAGCTAAAACAGGCATGGACCATGGTGCGGTTTTTGTGGCGACTTGCCTTGCCGCTGCTTTTGGCTCAGCACTGATGGGCTTCCTTGCCAACTATCCCATTGCTCTAGCTCCCGGCATGGGACTCAATGTTTATTTCACCTATAGTGTTGTATTGGGCTCGGGTTATAGCTGGCAGGTTGCGCTGGGTGCGGTTTTTCTGTCTGGCCTCATTTTTCTTGGACTAAGCATCTTGCCGATTCGTGAATACATAGTTAACAGTATCCCCAAATCATTAAAAGTAGCCATTGTCGCTGGTATTGGTTTATTTCTGAGTATTATTGGTTTTAAGAGCGCCGGCTTGATAGCAGAAGGCAAAACCACCGTATTCATACTCAGCAGCTTGCACCAACCCACAACTATTCTCGCGATATTAGGCTTTTTTCTCATTATTGGCCTAGAGGCACTAGGTGTAATAGGCGCCATCATCATTAGCATTTTAACGATCACCATTGTGGGTATTACGCTGGGTTATAGCAGTTTTAACGGTATTTTTTCCCTGCCGCCAAGCATCATGCCAACTATCTTGCAGATGGACATCAAGGGCGCTTGCAATCTGGGTCTTTTTACAATCGTATTCGCATTTCTGTTTGTTGATCTCTTCGATAATACGGGCACACTCATCGGCATTGCTTACCGTGCCGGACTGATGGACAAAAACGGCAGACTACCGCGCATTAATCGTGCGCTTATCGCGGATAGCTCTGCAGCCATCATGGGTGCGATGCTTGGCACCTCAACCACAACGAGTTATGTGGAAAGCGCTATCGGAGTAAAGGCAGGGGGTCGAACAGGGCTAGTCGCTGTTGTTGTAGCATTGCTATTCATATTAGCTTTGTTTTTGTCTCCGCTTGCAGGATCCATCCCTTCGTATGCTACAGCACCTGCATTGGTGTATGTTGCTTGTCTTATGGCACGTGCATTCACAGAAATTCATTGGGAAGATGCAACAGAATATGTTCCTGCCATTATCACGGCAATGTCTATACCGTTAACTTTTTCTGTGGCAGAAGGCATCTCATTCGGTTTCATCTCTTATGTCGCCATTAAACTAATCAGTGGCCGTTTCCGTGATCTTAATTTTGCAGTCGTGGTCCTAGCGATTGTTTTCCTGGTGAAATATGCATTTTCAAGTCATTGAGCCAGAAAAAATTTCCCGAAAAAAATTTGGCCTCGACGGTCGAGGCCCAAAATTTAATTCAGATTTCCAACTTGAATTGCAAAAACTATACCTAGAGCATTTCTTTTGTTGTTTGCATCAAAGGCAATCATACCAACCCTAAAAGAGGTTCTGTTGCCCAGTTAAAACAATATCTGCTCTTGGTAATTGAATATCCTAGATCCACACCTATTTTAGTTGCGCAATTGTAACACAAATATTGAGAGGCAGGCTGTCTTTTTGTGATCAAATTTAAAACCGGGCATGCTGGGCGACTTGTAAAGAAAAAACACTACTTTGGTCTGATCTATTATCTAAAAATACCTGGTCATATCAATTTTCGCGTATAATGAGGTAATGAGAAACCGGGGAAACAATATGAAAATCCTCGTTGCAGATGACTCGAAAACGACAAGGGCACTCATCACAGAATCCCTAAAAAGACTAGGGCATGAGGTCATTCCTGCGTCAAGTGGACATGAAGCAGTTGAATTGTTTCAGTCGAGTCGACCCGATCTCATCATTCTTGATGTCATCATGGAAGAGATGGATGGGTTTGAATGCGCCAGAAGAATACGAGCACTCGATGCAAACAATTGGGTTCCAATTATTTTTCTGAGCGGCGCTGTTGATGATGAGAATATTGCTAAAGGTATTAACGCCGGTGGTGACGATTATCTGACGAAGCCATTCAGTGAAATTACCTTATCAGCCAAGATTAAAGCGATGCAGCGTATTTCAGACATGCAGCACCAACTATTTGAAGCAACACAAAAACTGAGTGCGCTGTCATCAACGGATGCCTTAACGGGTGTATATAACCGACTCCAATTTGATAGAACGATCAAAGAAAAAATTTATTATTCAAATCGCTACAACAAATTGTTAGCACTATTGTTTATTGATCTTGATAACTTCAAGATGATTAATGATAGTTTGGGTCATTATGTTGGCGATTTGCTTCTAAATGAGTTTGCTAAGCGACTAAAGTCCTGCCTTAGACTGGACGATTTTATAGCGCGTATTGGTGGAGATGAGTTTGCCATTATATTGAGTGAAATTGATAGTCCTGAGATGGCAGGTGAGGTTGCAAAAAAAATTATAAATGTACTTTCAATGTCTTATCATTTAGCAGGGCATGATCTTCAAATGAGTTCTAGCATTGGTATTGCCTGTTATCCCTCTCCCGACACCGATCAAGAAAACTGGGTGCAAAATGCAGATATCGCTATGTATCATGCAAAAGAATTAGGTCGCAATAATTTCCAATATTTTACTGTCGATCTCAATGAGCAACACAAGCAACAAGTTAATTTGGAGCAATCATTAAAATCTGCTCTGGACAAACAAGAATTATTTTTAGCCTATCAGCCTATACTGAATCTCAAGGCAAAAAAAATGGTAAGAATGGAAGTATTATGCTGTTGGAAACACCCAGAGCAAGGCATCATTTCACCCAATATTTTTATACCCCTTGCTGAAGAGCTAGGCTTGATCGATGTGATTGGTCGGTGGGTTTTACAGAGCGCTTGTAATCAGGCTAAAGAATGGTTTGATGCAGGTTATAAAAATTTTAAGATGTCAGTTAATCTTTCGCCACGTCAATTGCTGCAGAAGGATTTGCCGCGGCTCATTGACGAAATGCTTGGCAGGGCTCATATTCCAGCGCGTCTCTTGGAGTTAGAATTGACAGAGACATCCGCGCTTATCTATTCACATTTTTCCGAAGATGTTTTAAATAAAATACATGACATTGGTGTCGGTATTGCTTTAGATGATTTTGGAACAGGATATTCTTCGCTCACGCATCTTAAGCGCTTACCCATTAGCACCATTAAAATTGATAAATTATTTATACAAGATATTATTGTTGATTCTAATAGCGCCATGATTGTTAAATCGGTGATTGCTTTGGGTAATAATTTAGGTTTTGACGTCATTGCAGAAGGGATTGAAACAGCCGAACAATTACAATTCTTGATTGACAATAATTGTGCTCTGGGACAAGGGTTTTATTTGTATCAGCCATTGAGCCAGATACAGATGACAGATCTATTAAAAGAATGTAAAGAAGGCAAGAGCATGCTTGCAAAATAAAATGAACGTGATGTTTTTTTAAGAGGAAAACACAAGATGAGTGAGTCCTCAACAAAAACAAAGCTACAAGTTTTACAATTTCTTTCACAAAATTTACGTATTTGTGTAGACATAAAATATGTCGACAAGGTATTGCCATTAGTGTTTTTAGAGGCCGTCCCTGGCGGTCCTCTGTATCTTGCTGGTCTAATGAATCTTGCAGGAAAAAGTGTTCCCGTCATCGATTTAGCAATGTGTTTCGGCTTAGAACGAAAAAGCCCCTATTCTTTAGATGCCCCTATTTTACTTTGCTCAGACAACTTGCATCAGGCAGGCATCATTGTTGAAAAAATTCTTGGATTATCTGATATAGAAGAAAACTCAATTCAGATGCGTAGCGAGTTTAATAAACCAGAGTCACCTTTTATCGCCTCGATAACATCAAAAAATAAATTATCATTATTAGTTAATATGCCGTTTATATTGTCTGTTTGTTTAGCGCTAGAGCAGGCAAATATCACCGTAAATAACAAACTAATTAATATGGCGAATCACAAATATGAACGATAAGACAACAACTATTTTTGGTGAGATCACAATGAAACTAATCACAAATATCAAAAATTGTGAGGATAGCTTTATACAGTTGATTCGCCATCGTCTTGGCCTTGTTATTCACGATCATCAAAAAAAAGAATTACATAAAACGATATTAGATGCATGTAAGCGATTTGATTGTTTGCCAGAGGCTTATCTTAAACTATTAACGACTTGTTCACATGATTCACCTTTGTTAGAACATTTAATTGCTGGTGTAACAATCGGTGAAACCTATTTTTTTCGTGATAAGAACCAAATGAGGTTACTGCAAGACTCGGTGTTGCCAGCTATCATCAAAACAAAAAGGGGGAACGGTGATTTGGCAATACGTATATGGAGTGCTGGTTGTGCATCAGGCGAAGAAATATATACGATTGCAATGCTACTTTACGAAATGTTGCCTGACCTTGAAGCGTGGACTTTGCATTTATTGGGTACGGATATCAATACTGCGGTGTTACAAAAAGCAAAATTGGGCTTCTATAGTGAATGGTCTATGCGTTCCATTACGGATTATTTTAAACGACGCTATTTTGTTGAGGAATCACATAAATATAGCATCAACGAAAAGATACGTGATGTAGTTACTTTTTCTTATCTCAATTTGAATGACATGACTTATCCTTCCATATTTAATGGGACTAATGCTCAAGACTTAATTTTATGTCGTAATGTCCTGATTTATTTTGATAATGAGCATGTTGTCAATTTGATGCGAAAATTCAATGCCAGTTTGGTAGAGGGCGGCTATTTATTATTGGGAGCATCTGATCCTATTAATATTAAAGGCACGGATCTTGTATTTCATTATCGAGAAGGGACATTGTTTTCACGCCCAACAGAGGAACAAAAAAATGAAATTATTATCCCTCCTAGTGTGAAATTAGCAGCTAGAAAAACGCCAAAAATTCACGTTAGAAATAAGCCAATAGCCCGTGAGAGTACTTCTCATGCAAGCAAGCCAATCCAAGCGGTTAACCCAGCTCTTATAGAAAAATTGTTTGCTGAGTCGCGATGGCAAGAGGCATTAGATGTAATCAACGCTAACGAAAAAAAGTCTTCTTATTTATTGAGCGCATCGGCCACGGCGTTGGCTAATCTTGGAAAATTAACCCTAGCTGTCAATTGTTGCCAGAAAAGTCTAGCGCTAGATTCAACAGATAAACAAACATATTTTACGTTAGCCATGATTTTGATAGAGCTTAATCGCCTATCTGAAGCAGAGGCAGCATTACGAAAAACACTTTATTTAGATCATAATTTTGTGATCGGACATTTTCAGCTAGGATTGTTGCTACTAAAAAACAAACAGTATGATCCCGGGTTAAAGTGTTTACGTAATGCATTAGAAATAGTTAGGACACAAGATCCGTCTCAACCTGTTGCTGGTTTCCAGGAATTAAATTATGGTCGTTTGACAGAAATACTCGCGAATGAAATAGAGTTGAACATCGCATCAAGGAGTTAGTCATGCATGTAAAAATACAGCAACACAAAAAGCCTAATAAAAGATACTTTGCTGCTGGATTTATGCCGCAAGGGGAAGAAGATCTGCGCATATTGCATGAGCGTGCGGAGTTATTTGCCAAGCATGCAATTGACAATATAGAAAATGCTCATGAAGTTTCTTATGTTAAATTTCGACTAGGAGTACACGAGCAATATGGTATTCCATATCAATATGCTAAAGAAGTCATGCATAATGTAACGCTGACTAAGCTACCCTTTGTTCCAAGCCTTATAGCTGGAATTATTAATAGGCGTGGAATGTTGCTTGCTGTGCTAGATTTAAAACAATTATTTCATATTCAACCCACCGAATATGACAACAATTCCTATATTATTGTAGTGATGGGTAATGGTATGACAATTGGGATATTGGCTGATGGCATTGAAGGCAGCAATGCCTATGATCCCATCACTTTAGATGTTTCTTTATCGTCTGATGGTGTTATCAAGCCAGAATATATTGTTGGCCTACACAAAGGACGCACAGCGATTATTAATGTAGAAGGCATTTTATCGGATCCGCAGATACAGGTAAGAAGCAAACTATAGTCTACAAGAGTGTAATAACAAATTTAAGGAGAAAAACGATGAACTCAACAATAAAGATGTCACCATTCAATTCAGCCGTACCTAAGCATAATGGGTCATCGTTATCTCTCGGCATTCGCGGGCGATTATTTGTTGGTTTTGCTGCAATTGGTTTGGTTTTGTTAATTTCAATTAGTGTTGTTCTTATAAAGGTAACAATAGCGGAACATTTTGCAGAGCACGTCATATCAAATGAATTGCCTACTCATGATGCGTCTTATGACTTGAGCGGACAAATTTATTCGTCACAATCATCATTGCAAAATTTTTTAATTAGTCGTGATGCAAAATTTAAGACTGAGTTCGATTTTGCATGGAGCAATATAGCTCGATTACAAACGACTCTTGATGATCTATCTAAAGATTGGGATGGTATGTATATCAAAAATTGGCATGATGTGAATGCATTACTGGGTCAACTTAAAGTCCTAGAAGAAAAATTTTCAAACTCTACTAGTGCAGCATCATCGCTCACTATGGCAGCGGCTGAAACATCACCGATAATTAACCAAATTCTAAATATATTAGATGGCCCTGTGACCGCTTCTGGTGAACGAGTTGGTGGAATGTTTGATCTTCAATATCAACAACTTCAAAATGGGACACAAGAAATCATTAGTGATTTAAATATGGTGAGAACGATAGAATACATTTTATTAGTTGTTAGCTTCATTGCTTCATTTATAATTGCGTATTATACGGCGCGAGGGGTTATGAAATATGTCAATGTTTTCAGAGATCATAGTAACAGGGTTGCTGCAGGCGATTTAACGCAACGAATCACTCTTCAAAGCAATGATGAGATGGGTCAGCTCGGTGAAGATTTAAATATCATGACCGAAAGTCTAGCGTCAATCACAAAAAAAATTACCGATGTTTCTCATAATATGGTTACTACGCTCGAAGAAGTGAAACATTCTGTTGATGTGCAATCTTCTGGTGCATCAGAGCAAGCTTCATCCATTAACCAAATAACAGCTTCTCTGGAAGAAATTGAAAAAAGTTCTGCTCAAACCTTAGATAAAACAAAATCACTTGGCGAGGCGGCTGAACGTACTCGAGAAAAAGGCCAGTTAGGATTGGAGGCTGTAGAGCAGAGCGTAGGTGGTATGAAAGCAGTGCGTGACAAAGTTCAGGTGATCGCTCAAACAATCCTTGATCTCAGTAACAAAACACAGCAAGTCGGTGAAATTACAGCTGTAGTCAATAGGTTAGCACAACAATCAAAAATGCTTGCACTTAACGCCTCAATTGAAGCAGCTAAAGCAGGGGAGGCCGGAAAAGGATTTGCCGTGGTTGCAGAAGAAGTAAAAAATCTCGCTGAACAATCAGAACAGTCGACGGCGCAAGTACAGAAAATTTTAGAAGATATTCGGCATGCGACTGAAAAAGCTGTCATGGCGACTGAAGAAGGGACTAAGGGTGTTGATCACGGGACCGCTCTAGTTGAGCAAACAGGTGACATCGTTCGTAGTTTAACTGATGTGATTCACGAAACAACGGTTGCAACACAACAGATTGAAGCCGCTGTGCGTCAAGAAAGTATTGGTATAGAACAAATTACTGCTGGCATGAATGA
>Ga0207012_1017_pt2 | contig 34730 bp, 16 predicted proteins | sample Alteio_BWMinCont_80_FD_153471 | JGI IMG/M metagenome (GOLD analysis project Ga0207012, IMG submission 153471) | Enriched cells from forest soil in Barre Woods Harvard Forest LTER site, Petersham, Massachusetts, United States -... | ecosystem: Environmental > Terrestrial > Soil > Temperate forest >...
TCAAACAGAATCGGGCAAAGTCTCCGCCATAGATAAAAAGAAGGCGGAGGTTGCATGTAAAACAGCCAATCTGTTTTTACTCAAACAACAAAGTCTACTATCGAAGTCGATAAAGCGACTCACTCGCCTTTGGGATTCCCAGGCTCCTGAATTTGATCGCGTCAATTTCGCTCTCTTTGATTTGACTCCTTTACCGAATATAAGTGATCTTTCGTGCACGGTTAGAGATCACCCTGAATTGTCTAAGCTCAAGACCGAATCCATAAGGGCTACCAAAATCATTGCTCTTGAGCGAGCTAGAAGCTGTCCTGATATTGCTATCCAAGTAGGTGTCAGCACAGAACGTTATTATCGGGAACCAGCCCTATTCTTTGGTGTTGATATCCCCCTTCCGATATTTGATCAGAATCAAGGAAACATCACTCGGGCAACCTACGAGCAATATCAATCAATCTATAATCAGCTATCTGTAGAACGCGATTTTGAAACTAAACTTGTTGTCCTATACGAAGAATGGCTTACCTCATACGAACAAGCAATCACCCTTAGGGATGAGATTCTGCCTTCTATGGAAGAGTCTTACCACCTTGCTGAGGAAGGGTATAAAGACGGGAAATTTCATTACTTATACCTACTCGATGCTCGTATCGCATTGTATAACGTCAAGCAGCAGTATTTGGATGCCGCGGAGACTTATCAACATGCTCGCGCTGACATTTTGAGATTAACAGCAGGGAACTTTGCAGAAATAGATGTCGCATCTTCTGCAGACTGCAACCCCCTAAATTGACTCTAAGGAGATAGTCCTCATGAATAAAAAAATTACCCTCATCTCAACACTTGGCATCTGTTCGCTCCTTGTCTACGGGATCATCTCGATAGAATCTTCCAATGAAGATAAAGAGGAAGATCAACACCATCACCACGATTTTGTAACAATAAATGCCTCCCAACTTCAAACACATCAAATCGAAACCCAACAAGCGAAACAGGGTAATTTACAACACATCATCCGTGCACCTACCCAACTTGTTGTTAATCCCAATCAAGTGGCACACGTTCTTCCAAAAGTCTCAGGGATTGCAGCAACAACTAAGAAAAACCTAGGAGAACAGGTAACTGCTGATGAGATTCTTGCCACAATAGAAAGCAAAGAGATGGCAGAAGCAAAACTTAGCTACATTAACGCTCTTAAAAAACTACAGCTGACCACCAATACTTATGAACGGGAAAAAGAACTTCACGAAAAAATGATTTCCTCAACACAAGATTATAATGAAGCAAAGAATCAATGGGAATCAGCCGAAATCGAACTCGAATTGAGTCGACAAAATCTGCTCACTCTTGGTCTTAATGCAAAGGCTATCGAAGAACTGCCCAGTTCTCCCATCGATCAACTTCGCATTTACCAACTTCGGGCACCTATTGCCGGACAAATCATAGAAAAACATATTACCCTTGGTGAATTGATCAACGAAAACCAAGAGGTTTATCTCGTAGCGAACTTATCAAATGTGTGGGCAGAGATCAGCATCTTTGCTCAAGATCGTTCATTAGTGAAACCGGGTCAAAATCTTAAAATCATGACAAATGATGGACGAGAGACAAGGGCAACAGTGCTCTATTTAAGTCCAATTATTAATGAAAACACGCGCACTTCCACAGCAATTGCAGAAATAGATAACCGATCAGGGAATTGGCTTCCAGGTACATTTGCACAAGCAGAAATTACAGTGAATGAATCTCCTGTGGGGGTGATAGTCCCTAGAGAGGCAGTACAGAATATCGAAGGCTCCTATTCCATTTTTATTGCCGCTGCAGATGGATTTTCAGTGCGCTCTGTTTCTCTCGGTAAAAATGATGAGAAACATTACGAAGTGATCGAAGGGCTTGCTCCAGGGGAAACATACGCATATAAAAACACCTTCTTGCTTAAAGCAGAGCTGCTCAAAGACGAAGCGGAGCACATGGATTAGAGTATCGGCCCTCCGGGCCTCTATATTTTTTTGATCGACCCAGGGTTCCACCCTGGGCTATTACATGATGGCCCTCCGGGCCATAGCAAACATACTAATGGTTCTGAAGGGTCTGTATTGAATTAATGGCCCGGAGGGCCTACATGTAATAGCCCAGGGTGGAACCCTGGGTCGATCAAAAAAAATATAGAGGCCCGGAGGGCCGATTCGGGAATTACAGAATCACCTCTAAAGTCTGTGGTTTGATTCAAAAATCCTTAACTTAAGCTATAGAACAGGACATCTATGATTGAAAAGATATTACAGTTTTCCATTAGGAATCGGGTGTTTATTGTCTTGATGACGGCAATTTTGGCTGGATATGGATTCTATTCTCTCAAACATCTATCCATTGATGCAGTTCCGGATATCACGAACAACCAAGTGCAGATCAATGCTGTTGTTGCGGGACTCTCCCCCAATGAAATGGAAAAACAAGTCACCTACCCCATCGAAAATGCTTTAGCTGGCATTCCAGGACTTGAATCAACGCGTTCGATATCACGCAATGGCTTCTCACAAGTCACGGCGATATTCGATGATCATATCAACATCTATTTTGCGAGACAGCAAATCAATGAAAGACTGGCTGAAGCAGAAAAGTTTATGCCACAAAATGCCGATATCAAGATGGGGCCCATCTCGACTGGTTTAGGTGAAATCTACATGTGGACCGTTGAATTTATCCATCCAAATGGGAAAGGGGCGACCATTATTCCTGGAAAACCAGGGTGGCAATCAAACGGGTCTTACCTGACACCAGAAGGACAATATTTGAATAATGAAGCTGAACTCGCTTCTTATTTAAGGACAGTGCAAGACTGGATTATCCGTCCTCAACTTAAAAGCGTCAGAGGATTAGCTGAAGTTGATTCTATCGGCGGATTTGTTAGACAGTACCACATCGAACCAGACATGCAGAAAATGATTGCGCTTGGCATTACATTTGAGGAGATCTCGAGAGCGATTGAACGAAATAACCTCAGTATTGGTGGGGGTTATATCGAACAAGATCAACAATCGTTTCTTGTTAAGGGTGATGGTCGGCTAGAATCACCTGAAGAAATTGGCGATATCCTGATCACGACCAGGAATGGCGTGCCAATTCATATTCGAGATATTGGCCATGTTGTGATAGGAAAGGAGCTGCGCACTGGAAGTGCAAGCGAGAATGGACAAGAAGTGGTGATCGGCACAGCGATGATGTTGATTGGGGCTAATAGCAGGACCGTTTCGATTGCCGTCGATGAAAAAATGCAAGAAATCAATCAAACTCTCCCCCCTGATATCAACGCTAAAACTGTCCTTAATCGAACAAAACTTGTGGATGCTACCATTGAAACGGTTACAAAAAACCTATGTGAAGGAGCGCTCTTAGTTATTGCAGTCCTATTTGTCATGCTTGGAAATTTTCGAGCAGCCCTCATCACCGCATGTGTGATTCCCCTCTCTATGCTCATCACCTCGATAGGAATGGTGCAAGCCAAGATCAGTGGAAATCTGATGAGTTTGGGTGCTCTCGATTTTGGACTTATTGTCGACGGTGCGGTGATCATCACTGAAAACTGTATCAGGAGACTTTCGCTTAAACAACATGATCTTAAAAGACGCCTATCGCTTTCAGAACGATTGGATGAAGTTGTTGAAGCCACCAAGGAGATTGTCACTCCGACTGTTTTTGGACAGGCCATTATCTTGACTGTTTACTTTCCTCTTTTGACTTTTTCAGGTGTAGAAGGGAAGATGTTTGAGCCGATGGCCCTCACGGTTATTTTTGCCTTGATTGCCGCTTTTCTTCTTTCCATCACATTTGTGCCTGCGATGATCGCCATGTTTGTAAGACCTAGCAGTCATATTTCTGAAGCTGAAGAAAAGGACAATGCGATTGTAGGAGCCTGCAAGAGGTTGTACACCCCTCTTTTAGAGAAAGCGCTTGCGCACCCCATGCAAATTGTCAGTGGAGGTGTCATCATCATTTTCACTTCCATCCTACTGTTTTTTCAACTCGGTCAGGAATTTATTCCAGTGTTAGATGAAAAGGATATCGCTTTGCATGCTGTACGAATCCCGAGTACCTCCCTCACTCAGTCGACTGCCATGCAACTTGGAGTTGAAAAAACTCTGACTCAGTTCCCTGAAGTGGCGTTTGCATTTTCCAAAACAGGAACGGCTGAAATGGCTTCCGATCCAATGCCACCTAATGTTTCCGATACATTCGTTATTCTAAAACCAGCTCACGAATGGCCCGATCCCTCTTTAAGTAAACTAGCACTGATAGAAAAGATCGAAGAAGCACTCAACCAGCTTCCTGGCAATAACTACGAATTCACTCAGCCAATCGAAATGCGCTTTAATGAATTGATTGCAGGTGTCCGAAGCGATGTGGCAATCAAACTCTACGGCGACCACTTTGAACAACTGCAGTCGACAGCAGAAAAAATCGCCCGAGTTCTCAACACAATTAAAGGGGCTGCTGATGTTAAAGTAGCGCAAATGGATGGGCTCCCTGTCTTAGAGGTAAAGATCAATCGAGAAGCAACCAAAAGACTTGGTCTCAGCAAAGCCGATATCCTAGCAACCGTATCAAAAGCTGTTGGTGGGGATCAAGCTGGCGTGATATTCGAAGGTGATCGTCGTTTTGACATCATCGTCAGACTCCCACCAAATATCCGTGAAAACCCTATTGCTTTAGAATCACTTCCAATAGCCTTACCAGCAAGCTCAAACAAATCAAATACGTTATCTTATGTCCCTTTAAGAGAAGTGGCCACTTTAATCAGTACTGAAGGGGTCAATGAAATTAGTAGAGAGAATGGCAAACGTGTCACAATTATCCAAGCGAATGTGCGTGGCAATGACCTAGGATCGTTTGTAACTGAAGCTAAACGGAAAATTGAGGCGAATGTCAAAATCCCTGCTGGCTATTGGACCGCTTGGGGTGGACAATTCGAAAATCTCGTCACAGCACGTCAACACTTAGCGATTGTTGTTCCCCTCTGTTTTGCTTTGATTCTCTTACTTTTATATGCTTCTCTCAAATCATGGAAGGAATCATTTATCGTGTTTACAGGAGTTCCACTTGCATTGACTGGGGGAATTATGGCATTATGGTTGCGCAGCATGCCTTTTTCAATATCGGCAGCTGTAGGATTTATTGCTCTCTCAGGAATTGCTGTGTTAAATGGACTAGTCATGCTCACCTATATTAACCAATTGATTGCAAAAGGAATGGATTCCCAAAAGGCGATTCCACTTGGGGCCATTACCCGATTGCGTCCTGTTTTGATCACAGCGCTGGTTGCGTCATTAGGATTTATCCCCATGGCGCTCGCTACTGGCACTGGAGCCGAAGTGCAAAAACCTCTTGCAACAGTAGTTATTGGTGGACTAATCAGCGCAACAACACTTACGCTATTTGTTTTACCGGTGCTTTATAAGTTGTTTATAATATCAAAAGAAATTTTACCACAGAGATCACAAACATGACTAAATTTGGAGTGCGGTGACTTGTCACCGCTTTGTCTAGCTCGACTTGTCGAGCGTATAAGCGACCAAACATATGGCCGATTGTATGGGTTGCCCATTCTTACTAAATCTTACACCTGACCTGATTAAGGCGCGTTTTAGGTTGCTTATACGCTCGACAAGTCGAGCTAGACAAAGCGGTGACAAGTCACCGCACTCCAAATTAAAAAATAGGAAACACAATGAACTACACACCCTCCCCTCCTCCTCCAGCTCAAATCATCACAGCAAATTATGGAACATGGGACTCCCCTTTCACAGCCAAAATTGTAGCTGAAGGCGCAGTATCCATTCTCAATATGTATGTCGATGATACGGTGACTTACTGGTGTGAAATGCGACCCACAAATAAAGGGCGCTACACAATTGTTTCTTGTGATGAAAATGGGAACACACAAGATATCACTCCTCCAGATTTCAATGTTCGCACATTCGTACACGAATATGGAGGGGGTGCGTTCACTGTCGACAAAAATGTCGTTTATGCTTCCAATGCTGCCGATCACGCTGTCTATTCGATTCGTCCTGGCACCCCACCAAAAAAAATTACAGAGGGTCAAAAACAGATTGAGGTTGATGGAAAGCCTATTTCGGTTGGAACGAGATTTGCAGATATGCATGTTTCCCCTCTTGGACTGATTGCTGTAGGTGAAGAACACACCTCTGACCACCAAGTGAATAATTTTATAGCACTTATCAATACAGAGACAGGGCAATATAAAAAACTTGCTAGTGGTTATGATTTTTACATCTGCCCTGCTATTAGTCCAGATGCAAAAAAGATTGCTTGGGTCTGCTGGAACCACCCCAACATGCCTTGGACAGAATCAGAGCTTTGGATAGGAAACCTAGAGGCATCAGGGACTGTGACAAATCCTCAACGTATTGCTGGCGATATTCCTGAGTCGATTATCCAACCTCAGTGGGATAAGAATGGAGTTCTTTATTTTGTCTCAGATCGAGATAAGGGGTGGTGGAATATTCACCGTTATTTCAATGGAAAAATTGAGAATATTTGTCCTGTTGAGGCAGAGATAGGTGAACCTCACTGGATATTTGGAAGGTCTAGTTATGCAATTTTAGACGATAAGATTTTTTTCTCATGCAATAAAAACGCTCAATGGCAATTAGGGGTACTCAACACTAAAACCAGTGAATGGGAATTTATTCCAAGAGAGGCAATTGCAATAAACCACTTAAGAGCCGCTAAAGACTCTATAAGATTTACCGAAGGTTATGCGGACAGAGGCCCTGCTGTCATTAAAATGAATAATACCCCAGGTTATCCTAGCACTGTCATACTTGCAGAGAAAATGACAATCGATCCAGGGTATATCAGCAGTGCACAGCATATCAGCTATCCAAGTAATGAACGCATTGCTTATGGACTTTACTATGCTCCAAAAAACAAGGATTTTAAAGCCCCAGCAGATGAACTTCCCCCCTTGATTGTCATCATTCATGGAGGTCCGACTTCCCAGGCAATTGGATTATATTCACAGAAACTACAGTACTGGACTTCCCGCGGTTTTGCAGTATTAGATGTCAACCATGGCGGCAGCACTGGCTATGGAAGGGAATTTCGTTCACTTCTCGATGATTCTTGGGGGATTGTCGATGTTGAGGATTGTGAGAACGGCGCGATTTACCTCGCCAATCAATATCTCGTCGATCCTAACAAATTTGTGATCCGTGGTGGAAGTGCGGGTGGCTACACAACATTAGCTGCGCTTGCATTTAAAACCTGTTTTAAAGCGGGTGCTAACTATTTTGGAGTTGCAGATATTACGGCCCTCGCCGCGGATACGCATAAATTTGAAAAGCACTACATGGATTCACTTGTTGGAAAATACCCGGAAAAGAAAGCGGTTTGGGATGAGCGCTCCCCGATCAATTCGATTGATAAAATCAATGTTCCACTTATTATATTTCAAGGGGAGGAGGATCCCATCGTTCCTCCCAATCAATCGATCATGATTTACGAGGGACTCAAGAAAAGAGGTATCCCAACCATTCTTCATCTCTATCCTGGAGAACAGCACGGGTTTAGGCAGTCGCAAAACATCATCCACTCGCTCGAGGAAGAACTTGCTTTCTACCTTAATGTCTTTAACTTAAATAAAACAAAAAACTGATGGTAAAAATGATCTCTATTTATAATTTGTTTCCAATGTTTTTAATTGCACTTACCGCACCACTGTTAGCGCTCTCGACTAACTATGAAGCAATTGCTGCTGCACAAGGGATTGCGAATGCTAAACCAGGGGTGAGGCATGTGCCAGAACGCAATATTCCCATACCAACAGCTGATGTTAGCCCAGAAGAACAAACATTGATTGGTGCTCCCTATCTGCCCGTTTTTAATGTCCATCCGAAAAACTCTGATGAATGGAAAAAACTAATTGCTGAAGTGGCTGCTAACGTAATTGCTGAACTCCCTGAAATTAAGAAGAGGCTTGGAGTGACTGTCACCCCAACGACAATTGCCGGAGTGAAGGCTTATATCGTTGCTCCCACAACTATCCCAGAAAAGAACAAAAATCGCCTTCTTGTTCATGTTCATGGAGGTGGGTATGTTTTCTTTCCTGGCGAAGCTGGTCTGCGCGAAGCTGTGCTGATGGCTGGATTTGGTGGCTATAAGATCATTTCCATCGATTATCGTATGCCACCCGATTTTCCTTATCCTGCTGCGTTGGATGATGCAATGGCTGTGTGGAAGGAAGCGGTTACGATGGCCAGCCCAAAAAACATGGCCATTTTTGGCACTTCTACAGGAGGGGCTATGACTCTTGCGATGATCCTACGAGCTAAAAACGAAAACTTACCACTACCTGCAGCTATCGCTTCGAATACCCCATGGGCAGATCTTGCAGATATTGGTGACAGCTATAAAACTAATGAATGGGTCGACAACATACTCGTCACCTGGAATGGCTGGCTCGGCGATGCTGCTAAACTTTATGCAGGTAATCACGATATGAAGGATCCTTATCTATCACCTATCTACGGTAATTTTCACGGCTTCCCACCTACTATTCTTACTGCAGGTACTCGCGATCTATTTCTTAGTAATACAGTACGCACTCACCGTAAGTTACGCCGTGCAGGGGTTGAGGCCGATCTCAATGTGTATGAGGGGCAGTCACATGCTCAATTCGGTGATGATCTAGATGCACCTGAAACTAAGGAAGCATTTTCTGATATCGCCAACTTTTTTGATAAGCACCTAGGGAAATAACTTGATGATTGATATGCAAAAATTTGGAGTGTGGTGACTTGTCACCGCTTTGTATAGCTCGACTTGTCGAGCGTACAAGCAACCCAACATATGCCCATCTGAATAGGTACCCTTTTTACTCTATGCCAGCTTTACTGATGGATAGCTTAAGACATTCAACAAAGCCTTCGTATGTGTCATCTTTAAAGCAGACTGCTTTATCATCAACTAAAAGAAAAATTTGTGCATCGGGATTAGAAGACAGAAGTAGCGTAGTATAACATGTTTGAACTGTTGGTAAGGGATGGCTTTTTTCACTCATTTTAATCTTAATGGAAGATTTCTCCATGATTCCAGGATTTCCAGTAATGAAGCGGTTTAATCTACGAATAAACTCATCAGGCGTATTTGGATCTTCGATCAGTTTGACTAGATATCCAAATTTTCTTTCAATAACTCTAAACTTTTGACATTGTCCATCCATTATCACTTTTAAATCTTCTACACCTTCGATTGGCGCGTTAATGAACTTATTCAACTGTTCTCTAGTTAAACTTTCCAAATATTTCTGTTGCTGGTCAGGAGGCAATCGGCTCCATTGAATTTTTCCTTTATCATCAAGATTTTTTAACCATAAGTCTTGCTCACTCATTAGTTGGCCTTGCTCTCCAGGGATAGTTTTATTTGCCGATAACAGATCAATGTCTAGCTTTAAAGCGTTTAAAGTCTTGGCTCGATTGGAAATTCCTTGAATTTTTGCATTCATATCTTCTGCAGAGCATGTTTTTAGCACATATTCCGGTGAGTCGCTCAAGCTGTTATCAGTGTGTACATCTTGTTTTAGCATTCCTTTGGCGATCAGTTGGAGCGGCTTTAGTACCTTGCCATATCTCGAGTAGTCTTCCCGAAGAAGTTTCAAAAATAATTTTTTCACAATGATATCACTGCCTTCAGAAGCGATATCCGTTTCTAGATCCCACTTTTCAGCCTGAGAATTCGGATTTTTTTTGAGAGTCGTAAGGTAGTCATTAACATCGTCATCTGCATCAGTAAGGAATTTAACGATTTTACGTTTATCCTCAGCATTCCAAGGAAATGGTGTTTTTAACAAGTCAATCATAGGTTTGAAGGTGTCCCCATAAGCTTCGTCTAGGGCTGCAAAGATTGCAATTTCTGTAGTTTCTTGTAGTTTTTCCTTGCCAATTTCTGCTATAGGAATGGCCTTGAGAGCATAAAATAGGGCAGGATGAAAATGTTCTCCAATATAGTATACAGTATTACCATCCAGCACAGGATCTGAATTAGGTTCACTCTTATCCCTATCTTTTTCTTTAGACTTATAACAGTACATGAATAGAGTGCCTAGTCTGTTATACACCTCTAGATCCACCCCTTTATGAGGTTCACCAGAACTGATTGGCATATAGAGAGCGCTACCTCCAATTTCTTCAAAGCCTTCACCTAGGACAAGGTTTTCCAATAGTGTTCTGAATAATTCTGTAGCAGTACTTGCATTGCGCTCTCCAATCCTTGTATTTAATTGAACATTAAATTTTACATCCTTTTTCAACGCTGTGATGCAATCATCTAGCGACATGAGGTGAAGTTCTGGATTTATTTTTACACTGTCTCTTAAAACATTGATTTCTAATCTTCCCTTTCTTAATTCATCAGAGTTAGGGTAATGAACTTCTTTGTCGTCTGTAAAACAGAGAATTTTTAAGCATCTTAGAAGAAGATCCTTATGTTTGGAACAAAGGCGAGAGATTTCTTCATTGTCTTCGTGATTGTTAAATGAAAGTATTTTTCCCTCTGTATCAAAGCTTAGTTCAATAAGAGAGAGAGATGGATTTTCTTTTGAAGGGATTGTAATTGTCGTTATACTGGCTTCTTTCTGCATGACAGGAGTTTTGATTTTTAAAATCCATTCACCAACGCTTTTTTGCTGAATTCTGAATTCTTTCGACGCGCTGCCTTTTTTTGCTATAGGAAGATCTTGCGCTATAAGAAGATCTCGCAACAGAATTAAACTCGCTGGAGAAAATGGATCTACACGACGTGCTTTTGGCCTTGAGGATGTAACAGGAATTGGCACTTGAAGTGACGAGGAGTTTGTAGAGGTTTGGGGAATAGAGGTAGGGGGCGGTTGAGGAATAGAAGCTGGGGTGGTAGGTTGTGTCTGTGTTTCATCTAATTCTGCCTTAATAGGAGGCTTGGGTAATTGTTGATCAACTACTAGTGGACCAACTACTAGTGGATCGACTGGTAGTGGACCAACTGGTTGTGGATAGACCTCTGGCGGATCAACTGCTGCTGAACCGGAAGGAACTGAGTCGAGAGAACTAGAATCAGAAGTTTCTTTAGCGGGAGGGACTTTTGCATTGAGTGATGTTTTAACATTACTGACTATACTCTGGGTATCTAGCTGTGGAGGGGCTGGAAATATCGTATCGTAAGCAGCTTTCCATGTTTTGTAGCTATTGCTGTTTACCCATACCTTTTTTTTATTACCTTCACCAATGTTAATTGGTTCGTATTGAACATCTGGCTTGAATATCCTTAACAGGATTCTCGTAATTACCCAGTGAACGCAGATTCCTTTCTTATAATTTTTGATTGCTTCTTGCTTACCTGCATCCTCACATATAGCATCGGGTATGCGTTGGCTCGGGATAACGCGTGTATGAAACGAATTAGAATGAAGGGAATCTAACATTTAGTTACCAATAGATTGTTTTAAAGTTAATTATATATGAGTAATATTAATTATAATATTAATTAAAATAGATTTGATTGTCAATGGTACATGTTAACGAGGTTTACTATAACGCAGGCCTTCAGCCTGCCATATTTTTTTGGGGTTACCTAGGGCGTTGCCCTAGGCTTTCATAAACCAGACCTTCAGTCTGAAAACAGTGTAGCTCAGGACGAAGTCCTGGATTATAATAGCCTAGGGCAACGCCCCAATGTCATTAACTTAGGAGCTAAGTTATTGAATTTTATGGTTTTATAGCCCCTTGCCGCTCAGGGCGAAGCCCTGGAATATAATAGTCTAGGGCAACGCCCTAGGTAACTCCAAAAAAATATAGCAGGCTGAAGGCCTGCGTTATAGTAAACCTCCGTCCTCGCAGGCTCGGACTCTCAAACACAATTACCCTATGTCCTTTTCATAATAAAAATTGCCTCATCCTATGATTCAATTAATATACTTACATATATGTTGAATTTATTATATTAAAAATAGGATAATAAAGTAATAGTTTTAATTAGATGTAAATATAACAAAAGTGTTAATTGCAGGGTAATGCGTTATGAGCATCGAGCCAAAGCCTGACGATATATCTAGATTGATCGATACGACTTTCCAGAGCATAAAAACTTACAAAGGGAAAGATATTGTATCAACAAACACGAGCGATCTGATTGGACGTTTATACGAAGCAACCATCAAAACATCAATGACAAAGATAACTCTAACCGAAGACTCCCTTAAAAAAATTGGTAAAATATCAGAAGCAAAACTCGAATACTACAATAGTTCAACCTTAGGATTCATAAAAAAATTCTTTTCAGCCCTACGTAACAAAATTCAATATGGCATCTTTCTTAACTCAGGCTCCCTAGGGAAAAAATTTGTCGAGATAGCAGGACCAATGTTAACTGAAACACCTGAGCCACCAAAGATGCCTGATCGTAAACGACCTAAGCTAACACACAAACTACCTGATCCTGAGCCACCAAAGATGCCTGATCGTAAACCACCTAAGCCAACACACAAACTACCTGATCCTGAGCCACCAAAGATGCCTGATCGTAAACCACCTAAGCCAACACACAAACTACCTGATCCTGAGCCACCAAAGATGCCTGATCGTAAACCACCTAAGCCAACACACAAACTACCTGATCCTGAGCCACCAAAGATACTTCTTAAGCCACCAGTGATACACGAGATAGACGAAACTCCTGCCCTTCCCCTCATGCTTCCATCGAAGCCTCCTGATCCTGAGCTACCACACAAACTACCTGATCCTGAGCCACCAAAGATACTTCTTAAGCCACCAGTGATACACGAGATAGACGAAATTCCTGCCCTTCCCCTCATGCTTCCATCGAAGCCTCCTGATCCTGAGCTACCACACAAACTACCTGATCCTGAGCCACCAAAGATACTTCTTAAGCCACCAGTGATACCCAACATAGACGAAACTCCTGCCCTTCCCCTCATGCTTCCATCGAAGCCTTTTGCTTCCAGTCCACCACTCTCATCATCTTTATTCAGCACAAAAGAAGCGATGACGCTCTTTACATTATACAATCTCGGATCTGCCAATGTCGATGCTGAGGATGTACATGGAAATTCTGATTTGATACTACGCTTTATGATAAGCAACTTAGAAAATTTATTAGAGCACCATTCTGTCTCTCAGGTTTTTACTCAAGAGGAAAAGCTTGAGGTGCAGATCCTATTAAAGAAATATCAAAAGGCTCTTGAAATAGAGAGAGAAACCCAACGTATATTTCAATGTGAAGACGTAAAACTGATACCAGCTAAAATAGGAGAACTCCAGCAAACCGTGGTTAGTTCGTTGATTGCTAGCCAAAAGAAGGATGGGGTTGGAACACTGTTCCTAATGTCGGGTTATGATGCAGAACCTGCTGGTCATGCTGTGGGTTTAGAATTCGCTCTCAATGAGAAAGACGGAAAATATTATATTAGTGGAACGCTGAGCAACAGTGGTGAGGGACTCAAATATCATGGACAAGGTATGTCTAAGGATTCCCGAATCAAATATAACCCCCATTTACTGCTAAAAGAAACCCCTCTTGAAGACTTTGAAAAAAGCGGTTTCTTTAAAGCTCTCATCGAACTGCAATCAAAGAACATTCTAGAAGCCTCTTCTGATGAACAAGAGAAGCCTATTATAACTCGAAGACCCGATACAATAAAACCAAAATTTGTTTATAAAGAACTATCAAAATACACCATAAAAGATTTATATGAAGGAGTCTTGCCACTATGGCCTGGTGGAATATCCTGCCCCACCAGTATTCAAGGAGTCGCAGCACAACGAGGACCTACTTGTACCGTCAAAGCTGCTTACAGTGCAGCCGAAGGAACTGTCTCGACAAAAATCAAAGCAGTCGTCAAACTCGAAGCCAAACTTGTTGCTTTCCAACTATTCTTAAATCAGCTCGATCATCGCATCAGTCAGATTCCACATTTAAAATCTGCAATCGGTGAAATTGAAAGAAAAATATACAAGATGGAAAAAGAAGGGATCCCCCTAACTCCTACACAAAAAGTACTCTGGGAATCTTTAAGTGAAGAGGCTGAAACCCTCCTCAAAACATTAAATGAAACTGTTCAAACCCCTATTCCCTTTATTTCATCGATACTAGATTCAGATCCCAGTACAGCTCCAATTACTGTTCTTCCAGTCCGAAAACTGCAAGTAATTGAAAGCCAAGAGCTACCCAAAATCATCTTTTATCAGTCATTAACTAAACTTAGCGAAATGCAACGCATTATGAAGGTCTTTGAGGTCGATGCTGCTATCGAGAAGGAAGATGTTATTCTAGAGAAAAACCGACTTATTACAGAATACTTAAGCGTCCTTCCTCCAGCCACTTCCCCAAGTTGGAATGATCCATCAATTCCAATCGAAGTATTATCAAAATTATTTGTGATCATAAATCTCTTGAATGTTAGTAATAAAACAATAAATGTCTCATCCGCGCAAGATGTTATTCAATTGGCAAACGTATCAGCAGGCGTATTGAAAGCATTGAAAAGTAAGATGACTGAGCTTCATAAAGCATCTCAAAACACGTCTTCAACACCCAACAATTGTTTTAAACACTACCTCCAATGGATCGATCGAGAAGCAGGAACAGTCCTGGGTTGTATCAATCGAGTAGCTCCACAATTGCGTGTTCATCAGTCAGACCTAAGACACAGACTCATTTCAGCCCGAACTGTACTTGAAGAACTTAACGAAAGCAAAAGACCTTTAGATACTTATTCAGTTGGATCTTCTTTTTGGTTTAGCGAGCAAAACGTAATGTTTACATCTGAACTTTCGATCAATGAAAGCGATGGCTACCCGCCACTTGCCTTTTTTCGTTCACTGCTAGAACAGCATAAATGCAAGGTGCTAAATGATAGGACTGAAAGACCAAGGTATTCAATAGACCTTCCCTATTTTGATCAACCACTAGAACAGAAAAGATCCTCTGAAGTTTCCTTATTTAAACAACTTAAACATCTTAATCCAAATCCTTTGGATGCTACATCTTCAGAGGCTGACCGCGAGTCGAATTTCTTACATCAGTCTTACAATATTATGTTTGATATCAGTAGCAAATTGAAATGGTGCACAGCACAAACTACCCAGTTGGGCGTGGGTGATACAGAGGCGTATTATCATCGTGATCGTTATATCATCGGTTATTATTTGCGATTAGATCTCATCGGTCATTGTTTGCGATTAGCCAATCGATCATCTAACCCACAATCACACGATTTGATCTCAGCTTATTTACCTGAAGTTGGAAATCAGGACAAACAAACTTATGAAGCTGCTTTATATATTATGAATGGATTTGGTGAAGAAATCAGATCAACACCAAATAGCCGATTAATTACAATGTTTTATCCGAGTATACAAATGCGGTATCACTCTCCCTATATTTCTCCACCACTTACCATTCATGAACTAGAATTATTAGCTTCCATTCATTTGAGCGATGAAGCGACCATTCCACAATGTATTGAGTATTATAGCCAATACACAAATCGACTAAAAGATCCTTATTTTCAAGCATTTTTTGAGGGGTTTATGTGGCTAGAATGTCGTGATAAAGAAAGCATTTCAGTTTTAGAGAATGCTCTCCACACAACATCGAATCATTCTGCAGAACAGCTTCTGCAATTTTGTGAAAAAATCATCAATACGGATGACAACAACTCAATTGATCAACAGTTGATTATCACCCGCCTTGTATGTCAAATGTCGACGTTTCTAACATCACAAGAAATTGAAAAATGTCCAGCCGTAGATCAACCAAAACTTATTCAACGTCGCAAAGAAATTACAGATCTTATCCATAAATCTTTAGGAAAATTAGGTGCATATACTCACCAATTTCAAGACCCTAACACAGTGAAGATCCATCACTGGATAGTTTCATTTTATCCTTATATTAAAGACGATCCCAGCTGTAAACAGCAATTGTTACAATCATGTCTTTTTACAGAAGACCCTTCGGTCGATTATAAATTCGATCAGAGAAGAATCTTACAGGTCGATTTTTCCCTTGGTCGAGGCGCTCTTTTATCAGAAATTCAAAATTCCCCTGAGTCCTATGCGTTAGCACGCTCAGATAATCATTTGCCTCATTTTATTCGTGATAGTAAAAAGTATGTGTTAACCAATTCTAATCCATTTGTGACAAAGACATCTCCCAATACCTATGAATTTGAGGATAACGGCATTCCAACAAAGCTCACAGTTTCGGGAAAGGATTTTGAAATTCAACAACTTCTTACAAACTCCTTAAATGAAAAAGAGTGGTTCATGTCCTTTCAAAGAGCTATTGGTGCACCTGATATTTCCAACTATCCATTTGCGAATGAAAAATTATTTGGGAAAAAGGATGATACATTGACAGAGAAGTGGGTGAGTCGGGAACATCCCGATCGTATGATTATTAAAGATCCCTTCACAAAAAAAGTCATGTGTTACGTCACCCAAAAAGGAATTCATCACGCGGATCATCCAAATCTGTTGCTGGCTTCTCAAGCCTTTTACAAAAAAAAAGACCCATTCTTAGAACAGTTGAAAGGACTACAAGACCCTAATCTTTGCCTCTGGAAAGATGAAACAGGTCTACTTAAACAAATAGAGTTTCCAGTCTATGGATTAAAATTCACCTGTGAAGGTGGCCCAGATGGAAAGACTCGTTGGATGAGTGCAACCCATCCCGGATTCTTTTTAGATGACGCGATCACACACCCACAACTCTCCCCTTTTAGGCATTATCTCATTTTAAAAAATAATGAAGGAACCCGCAAAGTGATCATGCCTAGCTTAATGATTCATTATAAAAAACCAACTTTCCTAAAAGACAATGAGTTCAAAACACTCCTCTCGGAATCCGAATTAAAAGACAGAGTATTATTAGAATATCCCATTGATCGCAAAGGAAAATTGCGTCCCCCTTACGAACGTGCTCATCTCCTTTATCTTGTCCATCTTGCACTTAGAAACTTAAATTATTCTAAAGCAATGAACCTCATTAACATCCTTTCGTTACTAAAAGAACCATGGTCAGATCGTGAAATTAAAATGATTGGAATAGGTTGGGTAACAGACCCTATTCAGACAGATAAAAATCCTAAAGCTTGTGCCCTTCGAATAAAATTATGTCTTTTAGCAAAGCGTTCTGCTGTTGCAATTGATAATGATGGAATGCTTCGAGATTACAAAATCTGCCTAGAACATCGAAACCGGATAAGTATTGATTGGATATCTGCGGAAGACCAGGCAACACTTTCAGAGCTATTTCCAGACATATCAAAAGTAGAATCGGTTCTCTATCCAAAGATAAAAAAAGACCTAAGGTTTGACATTTCTGACTCTACTCGAAAAAAAATGACCGAATGTTTACTTAAACCTTCTCCGATAATACTAAAGACACGCCCTGGGCAAGCTTTTATTGATAATTTCTTGTATTACTACCAAGTGGCTCTAACAGGAACTCCTCTAGCAGACCATGACGAATTAATCACAATTTTGCGATGCAGTCGTTTTTTATCTTTCGATCAACCTGATGATAATAATACTGAATATTGGCTGAGAGCGATTCTCCTCTCTGTTGCTACTCAATGTACAAACCTAAATCAATCTGTGGGTCTTCCATCTATAGAAGAATTAGAAAAACTGAAAACGGGCCAAACGCTTACTCATTATCTCAGGGACTTGTCAAAACGAATTTTAATTACTTCTCCATTAAGGGATCCAACAACAATTCCTGAATGGGAATTAATAGAAAAGTTAAAACCTTCTTCAGAATCGATGAAAATTCTCCACAAACCAAATCCTATACATTTAAAGAGAGCTGTTGCTATCCCTTGGGAAGAAGCCTCTGAATCTAAGCAATTTTATTTAGTAGAAACTCAGAAAATCCTCTCTAAAGTGGACGATGAGCTCACTACATTGCTTTCCAATTTCGATCGATCCCAAAAACAAGACATCGAAAAAAAATTGACTGACAATAAAAATAATCTACTTAGTTTAAAAGCAGCATTTGCTTATGAAGGAGATGATTATCGTAAGCACACATTCGATCGCATTGTAAAAGGAATTGATGAAAAATTAAAAGGGGTCGAAGCTAAATTTGAGGAACTAAAAAAACCTGAGTACTCCCCTTCTCTACCTAAAGATATCAGCACCCTGGAAGGTAAAGCGAAGCTTCTTCATATTACAACGCAGTTAGACACAGCGATTTCGGCTCAGGAAGCACGTGTAAAAGAATTAGAAACTAACCTCATGAAACGCCTGCATAACTATCCTCCTGAGTTAGCTAAACAAGTTAAAATTGGTTTGATTGTACCCATGAATCTAAAAAGACTCATCCTTGCATACGGATCGGGTGAAGGCGATCAAATTTTACATTCCAATCCAAGCCTTCACTCTCACTTTGCTGAATTCAAACAACAAATTACCGAATACCTCATCGAAAAAACCGAAGTTCAACAACTCATCCGCTCAAGAAAACAACTGGAAGTAACCATTTCCATTGGAACAAAAAAAGGTTGGAATTCGACAGCTGGGGTAGTGGCCCAGGAAAAATTTATTTCTTCGTTAATGGCTAAACGTCAATACAAAGTTGGGGACACTGCCTTACCAGCCTTTTTGACCTTCGAGCTCCTCCGCAATGTCCGTCTCCGCTCAACCCAATTTGATACCCTAACCAAAATTGCTAATGGTTCTTTAGACCATTATGACATTGAACAAGCCACTGGTTCTGGTAAATCATCTGTAACGATCCCCTTATGGCTGATCTTGACGAGAAGATTTAGACCAAAGACGATGATGACAGTTCCTGCATACCAATTTGATGATCAAAAGAAGCTCTTGCAAGAATTATTGGGGGAAACGTTCTTTACAGCAGTAGAGCCACTTCGCTTTGGACCCACAGAAGCTGCAACGCTAGAATCGATTCAAAAAGTTAGAAAGAAACTTGAAGATATCGCCAAACCTGAGAATAAAACAATTCTACTGGTCGATATTAAATCACTTCATTTTCTAACAAAGCTCGCTTTGCTTGAACAGACGTTAAAGGCATCCTCTCAAATTCCTAGTGAAGACTTAAATCTACGAATCGAAGAGCTAAGAAAAATTAGAACACTTATTTGTAGCTTCTCCAATTTCATTGATGAATCGAAAGATTGCTTAGATCCCTTACAGCTTTATACAATTGCGAGTGGTAAACCAAAAAGGGTAGAACTGCCAGTATGTGATCGAGCACAATCTTTCTTTGCAAATGTCGTGCTCCATCCCGATATCACAAAAAAATGGAATTTTGAATGTATCCCCACCTCCCCACAAAAGTCTGTTTTAACCAGAGAAAACTATGTGGAACTTCAGAAACTCTATATCGACAAGACAATGGAATTTCTCCATCTGACTGGACATCCTCAACAACTCATGCTAAAAAAATGCCTTTCAGGGGAGATTCCACCAAAGGAAATCAATGCTATTCTTTCAAAAATGAAAAAACATCAGGCAGAAGATTTTGTTTGGTGCTATGAACAACTCAATCTATACCTATCTGGAACGCTATTACGAAAATCTCCTGAAGATTATCTATTGGATAGTAAGCGTCTTGCAATGCCATGTCGAAATGGAAGCCCCAAAGTAGGCTCTGAATTCACAACACAGGAACACCTTATCAACGCTACCCTGCTGGGAAATCTATTAAAACCTATTGAGGATTATCAAATAGAGGACTTCTGTAATTCCATTCCACCTGGCGTTACTCCCGAGACCAATCATAGTCTTCAGTTTTTTGAGAAGGTGCGTGCAGCAATGAATAGTGCGAAAGAAGAACAAAAAACGCCCGAAGAAGACTTCCCCACATTGCATAATATCACACAGAAGGATCCTACACGATTTGCCAAGTTCATCAACGAAAATCTTTCCTTACGTCTTGAATTTATCGGGCTGACCACCCTTCCTACAATCACGAGCTACCCAGAACAAATCACAAGCACAAGCTTTGATGTAGTTGCAGATAGTGAACATGTCCTTGCCACCTCAGGTACAACCAATACCGAAATTCTCCACCCAAAATTTAAGCCTGATGAGAACGTAAGCGCGCCTATCGGAAACCTCGCAGCTGTTTGGCAAAACTCTGAAGTAAAAGTCTCAGATACAACCAAGCCAGTCGATACTTTGAAAAATCTTCTTCAGAATCCAAAACAATATACAACGCTTATCGATGCCGCTGGTCTATTCGGAAAAATGTCTCAAGAGGATATTATCAAAACGATATTTGCTGAGACAGCCGATAGAATTCCACCTATACTTGCCATCACTTGTTATGATGAGGATGGCGTTGCATTGATCTTTGAACGTGGATTAAAAGGATCAAAACCTAGAAGTCTATGTCAGTGTTCACTCGAAAATATTTTTGTATTTATTCGACAATCCAAAGCAATTGGATCAGATCCCCCCATGGATATCACAGCTCAAGGTGCTGTTACATTGAAGGCTGACCTCCCTCTCTCTTTTGTGATGCAGGCATATAGTAGAATGCGGGGGTTGGAGGAGGGACAACAAATCGACCTATGGGTTCAAACAATCGACAAGCAATTGATCACCCAATCAAAAGATAAAGATTTGGACAAAAAAACACTTTTCCGTCATCTCACAAATAATGAGACAGATGATAAGAGCAAAGGATATCTCTGTAGCCTGCAAGTGCGCTTGAAGAATCTCGTCAGTTCGATCGTTTGGAAATATCAGGGTAATACGGACGAATTTATTACTCTATGTTCAAAATTGAAGAGTGTTCTAAAGCAATCGACACATCAAGAAATCGGACAGCTCAAAGATCTTTCTAAAAATGATGTTAATACGAAAGATGTCATTGCAGCAATGGTAGAGAAAGAACTTGGTCCTATTGAAGCCCTAATTAAACAAGATCCTACCCTGAAACAGTATATCGATATCGAACAAATTAAAAAGGACTTTAAAGACCCCAAAATTGTGAAGTTTGAAAAAATGGCTCCCAAAACGTCGATCAGTGCCAATCTTTTGGAAGATAATGCCCACGCTGATGCCAACGCTTCAGTCGATCAAGAGCAAAGTCAAGATAGTAATGCAAATAGGGATCAGATTCAAGAAGAGCAACGCGAGCTTCCTCGACATCAATTTAGATCAGACAATACTGTTCATCAGGTTGCCAATTTTGGAGAATATTTTGCTCCCAACCATTTACAGAATGAATTATTTGGAATTCCGATTTATCAATCCAAAAACTTCTCAACATTATCTCTAAATCCAGAATGTTCTAAATATATCAGAAAGCGCGCTCACCAAATGCTCCTAAGAAAAATGGGAGGTGAATTTCAATTACTTGCCATTGATCTCAGTGATCATAAGATGATATTGGGGGAAGACGGGGAAAAGCGCTTTGCAAATGATGGAAGTACCTATTACTTAATTGCAGGTGATCAAATTTTATTTTCAAAGGGAGACTCAAATTCACCTACGAACTTATGTGATATTCCACAAATAGATAAAGACGAAGAAATGAAGATTCGTCTCATCTACAAATTCCGAAGTGGGGCCCGCCAACTTTCGCTCGAAGAGGTTGAATGGCTTAAAAAATGCCAGCAAGAAGGACGCCTCACAGATGAAATAAAACTATTCAAAGAAGCTTTTAAAAAACATTTGACCATTTGGCCTCAAATGGGCCCCTTCGCAGACCAACTCAGATCTGTCTAATGTTTCCTGTAAACTCATCAGGTGTATTTGGATCTTCGATCAGTCGGACTCGGTCGGTATGGGCTGTTATGCAGTCGTCCTCGCAGGCTCGGACTCACAACGGCTCAGCTACTGAATTCTTAAAAAGTGATTCCCTCATTGTGCTTTCATAGCTTTGTGGTGAATTGTCTTCTGTTTGTTTTCTAAGTAGGGTTGAGGTCGGGTAGTTTTTCGTTTTTATCTTTTGGAATCACCTTCGGTTCTTCCTGAATGACCTGTACCGGTTTGACCACCATCTTTTTTTCAATAGGCTTTTCCGTTAACCGCTTGATCTTTCTTTTGAGTGCGATCCCCCAGCCGATGGCCCCCATAAACAAGACGACAAGGGCACTAATCAGTCCGTAGATTATCGGATCTATTTGAAAAACATGCGCACTTTCAACTGGATTTTGATTTTTTTCCTCCTGGACAGGAGCATTATGAAACTGAGCTGTCGCTGGTGCGGGAAGAATGTGCAACGTTCTAGCAGGAACTTTTGTAATTGCTTTTTCTTTCCTGTTCACATCCCACCAAGTCACTGAAATTTCAGGTAGTGTGAGCTCACCTGGTGCTTGAGGGACTAAAGTATACTGTTCTTTTCTAAAGCTGCGGATCACTCCTTCGTCTGTTTCATTTCCAGTTTCTGGATTATCGGCATAGATTTTAAATTGATGATCGCTGAGTTGCAGTGTATTTAAGCTGGAAAGTTGATTTGCAAGAACACCTTCCCCAACAATTTTAAAACTCCGGACGATGGGTTCTCCGACCTGCAATGGTTGAGAGTCATCCCATCCCTCTTCAATCTGTATTGATTGAGCAGGTAACCAAGGATTCATTCCGGCGATTGCAGGTTCGACGATCAAAGTGGGTTCATCTGTAGCAATCGTAAAGGGCTTGAGTTGATCAAAGTCAGCCATCCCAAATAAAGATTCAAAAGCCCCTTCATGGAAGCTTCCACGTTGTCCAACACGTTTTGTTTGAATGGCTCCTTGAATTATGATCGAAGGGATTTTGATTATTCCCGATTTTAACGGTGTAATGAGATAGCTCATCTCTATAACATTCATCGTGATTCCTTCGATGATTTTTCGGTATACCTTTGGCTCTCCATTCGGCTCAGTGATCGCATCTTTGATACTGAGTTGCTGGATTCTTACATTTGCTAATTCAGATTTCGAGGATAATTTGACAGTATAAAAAACGGGTTCATTATTGTAGGGTCTGTCTTTACTCAGATGTGTTGTAATTGCTACTCCACTCTCTGGGGAAGAGTCTTGATTCATTGTCTTTGTAGGACTCACCTTGATTCTAATTGGTTCAGTAGAAAGAGGACCGGTCTTTGTGTTGACACTGATCGAAGGGATCACAACCTCTCCCTCTTTTAGAGGGGTCAGAGAAATTTTCCATACAATGCTCGATGTGACAGAGCGATTCACGACAACAGTGTTGGTGGAATGATGCTGAGAATCAATTGAAAATGATCCGTTCAAACCACTGAGATCAGGTGCCCCCTGCGCAGAAGCTTCTTCCAGGGTCAGTTTTAGTAAAAGACTCTCCCCCTTGTTGATCTGATTGTGATTGACGCTTGCAGTAAACTCACCTGAAAATAGAAGGGTTGGTAATAGTAAATATAAGAAAATTACCCTTAATAAAATCATCTCAAATCCTCTTCATAATTTTTTTGGAGTGCGGTGACTTGTCACCGCACTCCAATTCGGACATTTTGGAAGTCTGCCACGGTAGTGGCTTAAGAATTTAGCCCCGTGTGTAGGAGCCTCCGGCGACGGAACGCGGGGAATGGAAAGAAAAAAATCCAACCGCGGGAGCGGTGTAAGAGCTAGTAACAACCATTTGTCATGTTAGATATTTTGGCAAAAAACGTCTAATCGATATTTTACCATAACCCTCTTACGCCACTACCGTGGCTTGATTTCTTTTTTCGTTTACCCCGCGTTCCGTCGCCAGAGGCTCCTTCACACGGGGCTAAATTCTTAAGCCACTACCGTGGCAATTGCAGAAGTCAACGAAGTCGTTGATAATCTGCGAATGTTAGCACTAATTTACAAACACTTACGTGACCTTTGCAGTTGCCTGTACCGTGGCAATCTCTAAAAATATCCAAACTGTTAATTGGTTTACCAAGGATTCACACCCTCAGTTGTTTCTTTTTTTACCGATTCAATATAAAATTTGTTTTTCATAAAAGCTTTAGGATCATTAGAAATTCGATTCAACCAAAGATCTGCATCATAGTCTTCTTGTGATTTATCAGTCGATGCAGATTGTTCTTCATTTTTAGGTTGTGGGGGTGGTTGCTCCTCTTCCTGCTGCTTATCTTGATCAGAGCCTTCTTCTTGATCATCCTTTTCTGGTTCCTGCTCCTGCTTCTCTTTATCTTGGTCGTTATTTTTTTCATCATCCTCAGAACTATCCTCGTTTTGCTGCTCTTGAGAATCCTGGTTATCTTCCTCATTCTTGTTATCAGAATCATCACTATCGTCTTGGTTGTTGTCTTCTTTTTCCTGTTTATCTTGATTCTCGTTATCTTGGTTTTTCTGGTCCTCTTGACTATCATCATTTTGTTGTTCGTCTTCAGAATCACCATCACCTTGTTGTTGTTCTTCTTCCTGCAGCTTCTTCACAATCTCGAGATTCTCTTTAGCTTTAGCGTGATCAGGCCATTGCTTCAAAACATTCTCGTAAGCGGTGATCGCTTCTTTATATTTATGTTGCTGTGCAAATGCGTTGCCTAAATTATAGGCAGCACTAGAAGTAACTTCAGGACGATCCGATTGCTTAAACAGTTCTGCTGCTTCTGCAAAGCGGCCCGCTTTATAATAAGCCACCCCTTTTCGATAGGGGTCTTGAAATTGATGGGTAGCTGTTTCATAGTCTCCACAGTCTAAGGCTTGCTTCCCAAGCTCCTCACTATTTTTAAAGTGATCTGCAACATCTGCTTGAAGGTTAAAAGAGGGAAAAAGCATGATTGAAACCATAGCAACAATTGCTCCCCTTTTAAACCACCATAAGAGAATGGGCAATGCAGGGATAATGAGTAAATAAAAATACTCATCCCAAAATCGATCTTTCTTTCCCAATGCCACTTGAGCTTCTGCACGGCTGTCAAGTTCTTTTAAGATCACAGGCACACTCTGATCTAAATGACTTGCTCCAAATGAGGTTCCATTTCCTATCTTAGTTATTGCCACTAACCGCTCTATATCTAGTTTGGAAAGAATCGGTACCCCATTTCTTTTAACCACATTACCCGCTTGATACTTCAGGGGAGATCCTTCAATTGTTCCAACACCCACAGTATGGATCACAATTCCCCTTCCAGCTAATTTCTTTGCAGTCACAAGGGCGCTAGCATCTTCAAATCCCCCATCACTCACCACTACGACGGCTTTATTACTACCTGGTTCTGCATCTAACATATCAGATGCCATATCCAGTGCTGGAGCTAACTTACTTCCCTGTTTATAGACGAGGTCGGTATCAAGGGTCGGCAGAAGATGACGGATAGCTTCCTTATCTTCTGTTAGAGGGATGATCATATGTGGATCGGCAGCAAATGCGATCAATCCAATTTTAACCCCTTTGGATGCATTAATTAAATCCTCGATTTTTTGTCGGGCAAGAATCAGGCGAGAGGGTTTGACGTCTGATGCGTCCATCGACTTAGAAAGATCGAGCAACACAACTAGACTCTGGTCTTTAGAAAATGTTTCCATTTCGCGAAAGCTCCAGCGTGGACCAGCAATTGCTAGAGTTAGAAGCGACCATACCAAGGACCACAAGAATAGATATTTAAATAATGAACCTTTTTTTGAGGAGGGATTTCTCAATAAATAAGGCAGTAAGTGGCTGTCGATAAATTTTTCTAGCTGATGGGGTTGATGTTTTCTTCGGCAAAAGAAGAAACAGAATAACGAAACTAAAGGGATAGCAAGGAGCGCCCACAAGTAGATCGGATAAGCAAAATGTAAATTTTCAAAACCTTCAAAAATCATCGTAAATTCCAATTTTATAACGTGCCACAGAATTTGGAGTGCGGTGACTTGTCACCGCTTTGTCTAGCTCGACTTGTCGAGCGTACAAACGATCCAACATTTGCCCAATTGTAAGGCTTGTTTATGCATACTCACCCATAATCTACCTGACTAAAGCACAATTTAGGTTGCTTATACGCTCGACAAGTCGAGCTAAACAAAGCGGTGACAAGTCACCGCACTCCAAATTTTGCATACACAAAAACCAAAATCAATAATAGGAGCATTCCTAGACCTAATGGGTAATAATATAAAGGCTCACGAATCAAAAATATAGTTTCATTCGATTCTGTCTTTTCAAGATTATTGATTTTAGCATAAATCGACTCAAGAACCTGCTGGTCGGTTGCTCGGAAATACTGTCCATCAGTCACTCTAGCAATCTCCTTCAATAGATTCTCATCCATGCGCACTTCAGCCATCCCATATCTGCCAAATTTATCTGGGAATGGGACGGGACCATTTTTACCTATACCAACGGTATAGATGCGAATTCCATACTGTTTGGCGAGCCTCGCAGCTTCCAAGGGTGGAATACTACTTGCATTATCATCCCCATCAGTAAGTAAAATCAAAACACGAGACCCTACGGGGCGTTCTCTGAGAGTTTTAATACTCAATCCGATTGCATCTCCTATTGCTGTTGCGTTTCCTGCCATGCCTGAGACGGTATCGTTTAGCATTTTGCTGACGGCAATTGTATCGAGTGTGAGGGGCACATGCAAATAAGCATGCTCCCCAAAAGTAACAAGTCCAACGCGATCCCCCTGTCGACCTCGCACAAATTTCCCCACGACATCCTTTGTTGCGTCGAGACGACTGATCACTTGCGTTGCCGTTGAAAAATCAACGGCTTGCATCGAACCTGAAATATCGACAGCAAGCATGAGATCATAGCCCACCGTTTTCTGTTGGCGATACTGATCGACCTTCTCCGGTTGCATCAAAGCAGTCACTAAACAAATCCATACGAATGAAAGAAGGACCAAAAAAAGACGATTCGAGCGGTTTCCTGTAAGAGTATTTGAAGGAAAAGCCAATTTTAATCGGTGAAGAGATGGAAAATAAAGTTCTGAAGAATAGCTGTGGGGTTTCTTTTTTGAGGGCAAAGTTATCCATCTGATCAAAGGTGGAAGTAAAAGAAGAAGCGCAAACCAAGGAGAATAAAACTGAAACATTCTAATAAACCCAATTTCTAACAGCGTGTATTAAATCTTTCACTTTATCAGTCGAGAGATTGATATCGACCGGAGCATAAGGAACATTCGTTAAAAACACTCCCCTACTTTCCCAATCAAATCCTTTGGGATCATGTGATTTGAGCCATTTCAACCAGTCATCCCCTACTAGACCCGCACATTCCTTTCTAGAAAAATGCTTAAGGGCAATACGCCGCAAATATTCTGAAAGGGCTATCACTGTTTCCCTAGCATTTCGTTCAGAAAGATTTTTTTCGAGATGCGCTAACCTCTTCATCGTATCATTTTTCCAGCTGCGTTTATAGGTGATCCTTCTGATTACATAAAAAATGAAAAGCCCCAGGAACAAAACACTTACACCAATCACTACCCACCAACCTATAGCAAGAGGCCATGGACTAATCCAATCTAATCCTTCAATATCATGAAGTTGATCTAATAAAGAATTCATCGTTTTTTCCTTTTAGAGACTGATTTCAATCCAAGAATTAAATCTTTTCGAATTTCTGACTCTGTTGTCAATTCTACCAAAGGGGTTTTAAATTTTGTAGCTAATGCACGAAGCTGGGCTCTATTATCTACCCATTGAGCTGCATATTTCTCCCGTCCAGTAATATTATCTGTATCCACATAATGCTTCTCTGTTTCATTGGAACAAAATCCAAGAACCCCTACCGGACAAAGGTTCTGATCCGCTTGGTCGCTTACTGAAATAAATACGACATCACATTTTTTACTAAGTCTTCCTAAAATTGTTTCCAGGCCAATATGATCATCCGCATATGTCTGTAAACTAGAATCACTATCGAAATGCAGGAAGTCGCTAACGATGTAAATCACAGAACCTGTCTGAGCTCTTTTACAAATAGCTTCTAATGCCTGAGTTAATGAAACCTCAATTCTATCCGAGAATGGTTCTGAGAGAGTCTTTAACATCGTGCAAAATGATTTACGTGAACGCTTAGAAGAATGAAACTGAATTCCATCTGAAACATCTCCAAAGAGGCAGGTACTTACATTGTCGTGATGTGCCAAACTTTGCCATCCCAACAAAGCCGCTATCTGTGCTGCTTGAACCGATTTAAAGGTCTTTCTAGTACCAAATCGCATTCCGGTATTCATATCAACACAGATAATTGTCGATCTCTCCCGCTCCTCTTTGAACAATTTTAAATGGGGAGCTCCAGTCCGGGCTGTGACTTTCCAATCGATGTTGCGTATATCATCCCCAGGAACATATTCCCTCACAGCATCAAACTCTAAACCTTGTCCCCTAAAGGCGGAGTGGTGCCCCCCAGAATGAGCCGACTGGACAAGACGATTCGAGGTGCGGTTCATACGCGATTTTAGACTTTTTAATTTAACTAAATCATTGAATTCAGGATAAAGCACTGGCACTCCTTATGGGATCGCTACGACTTCCAATAATTTACGGACGATATCTTTGCGCGTAACACCATCTGCTTCAGATTCAAACGATGGGATAATGCGATGCCTTAGAACAGGTGTCGCCATCTGCTGAATATGTTTTGGAGTCACATATTCATCTCCTCGCAACCATGCAAGAGCTTTTGCACAGCGCACTAATGCAATTGTTGCACGAGGAGATACACCGAAAGCAATCCACTTTGCAAGTTGTGGGTCATATTTCTTAGGATTACGGGTGGCGCTAATGAGGGAAACTGCATATCTCATGAGGTTTTCAGAAATATGCATATTGGAAACTTCTCTACGTGCCTCTAAAACTTCTTCTACGGTGGTCACACCTTCGAGAATAGGGGTAGAGGAAATTCTTCTTTGTAAGTCTAACTGTAGAATTAAATACTCTTCTTCGTGATTTGGATAGTCCACTTCAAGATGCAGCATAAAGCGGTCAAGCTGTGCTTCTGGCAGATTATACGTTCCTTCCTGCTCAACGGGATTCTGAGTGGCAATGACCATGTACAACTCTGGAAGCGAGTATGTATGATGTCCGACCGTTACCTGCTTTTCTTCCATTGCTTCTAGAAGCGCAGACTGTACCTTTGCGGGCGCACGATTGATTTCATCGGCGAGTAGAATATTGTTAAAAATGGGGCCTTTACGGAAAACGAAATCACTTTTCTCGTGAAGATAAATTTCCGTTCCGATTAGATCAGAAGGAAGTAAATCTGGTGTAAATTGGATACGTTGAAAGTTAGCTTCAATTCCATCCGCAACAGCCTTAGCTGAGCGGGTCTTTGCGAGCCCGGGCATCCCCTCAATTAAAATATGGCCATCAGCTAATAGCGCTACAAGGATATGCTCGATCAACTGATGTTGTCCAATGATTTTGGTTTGAACCGATTTCAGCAGATTAGATAGTCGGCCTTGTTGGGCATTTGCACTTTGGGGCATTAATGTTTGATATGTCGTCATATTACTCACCTCTTGTATTATTCAAACATTTTACATAGAGCAATTTTGAGGGTCAATAAAATTTGGAGTGCAGGGACTTGTCGAGCGCTAGAGTTCGGACATTTCTAGAGATTATCACGATAAAAGCTAGCACGCTGAAATACGGAGTACCGGTCATATGTAGAATCGCCACGGCAGAGACAATTGCAAAAGTCTCGTAAGTGATTGTAAATTAGTATAAATATTCACCGATTATCAACGACTTAGTTGAGTTCTGCAATTGCCACGGCAGTGGCTTAAGAATCTAGCCCCGTGTGTAGGAGCCTCCGGCGACGGAACGCGGGGAATGGAAAGAAAAAATCAAGCCGCGGGAGCGGTGTAAGAGTTCGTGACAAACCGTTTTTTATGTGCAATATTTTGAAAAAAGCATCTAGTCATTTTCTATCATAATTCTCTTACACCGCTCCCGCGGCTTGATTTCTTTTTACGTTTTCCCCGCGTTCCGTCGCCAGAGGCTCCTACACACGGGGCTAAATTCTTAAGCCACTGCCGTGGCAAAATTAAATTTTCTAACTTGTAAAACCCTAAAAATGTCCGAAAGGTAGCGCTCTACAAGTCGAGCTAGACAAAGCGGTGACAAGTCTCCCCACTCCAAATTGTTACCTAATTCTAGGCGTTTTTGAAACATGCCTATTTGTCTAACGATCACTTTTAAGGTGGTGCTTTTTAATGATTTATGCTACATTGGTTCCTTAATTTTCATCAACAAATGGAAAAAAGAGCATGGCAACAAGCGCAGGTACTATACTGTTAGGAAGTTCTCTCGAGTGGCCCACTTCTAATATACGGCCCGCCCCTATTAAAGCCTCCCGCCAATTTTGGATAGTTTTTGAACAATATGTAAAATCCACTGTTGCATCAGAAGCTAGCTATTCACTAGATAAGCCATGTTTCACTTGGCAACAAGTGGTCAAAGAAATGCCCGAATTCGCAAAATCACATCCAGTGACGGTGCCTCCGATTGTTTTTACAGAAATAAAGTGCAAGCAAATTTGGCGCGATATTCAAACTGATAAGCATGTCGAAAGACCAGAGGCTGTAGTATGGACAGAGTCTCATACCCAAACTCTGCACGGTATTGTGAAAATGTATGATACATGTGTGCCCCCTGAAAGAGATTGGTTTACCATCACACTTATATTCCGCGAAAAAATGGGAGAAGACTGGACATTCATGGAGTGTATTCACCACTGGTTGGACTCATCTGGACCACCCACAAAAACTCCCGTTTCCTCGAGGAGTGTTAATTCCTTCTCCCAACAGTTTAAGAAAATTGTCAACATACTTGATTGGAAAGAAACAGTACTGAAAGCGAATGAGCTTATTAGTGAATATCCGATCAGTCCATGGGAGATTGTACTTACTGAGCTCGATTGCAAGTTCCTGGCAAACGATGCTTTCAGGTTAAATCGTTCCCATGTAGTTATCCCATGGGAGACCGAAAGCAAATTACTCCTCAGAGTCATCAGAGACAGAATAAGCCTATATGCTAATAAGACGATATGGCCATATATCGCACTTTTCATGCGTCGACTCACTCAATGCGGAATCTATACAGCCTTTTACTGTGAGCAAGGATGGAAGGCTCAAAATGTCACACCTGTAAGTGGCGCCGCACGACTAAATTGGAATAATATGGATTGGGATATTAAACTAATAACACTCAGCAAGGAGTCTAACCAAGGTTCATTATTGTCCAATATGATTGAAGCATTTCCAGGTGTTTTTGAGAATGCTACTGAAGGAGCTCTCGGCAATCGCTTAAAAAAACTCCAGCAAAGAAATAGCAAAAACAGAAAAATTCGAGAAGCGGCTAAAGAGACTTCAGTTGCGAAAAGAGCCCATGTCTTGCCGGAGTCACTTCCTTCTCTTTCTCAGAGTCTCTTCATAGGGGCAGAAGAGGCATGTACTCCAGTACCACAACAAGTATCTTTCCTGCTTCCGGATGCACCTTCTTCTGCTGTACGTGCACTTTCCCCTTTTCCGTGGGCATCTTCTCCTTCCTTCGATGCACCGTCTTCTTCGACGCCTGCATTTCCCGTTTCTTATCTGGAAGCTGATTGTGACCCCAGTGACTGGGTGAAGTCATGCTTGTCGAAGCCGTTACCACAATCCAATGCTGAGGACATTCTTGAGTTGGATTAAGCGACCCAACAGCTTTTTACTTTTAATTTATTTGAGAATCAAATATGTTACTACAAGTGTAATAATTAATGGAGGTGCATTTTGAATTTATATATTAATTTTTTCCTATTGATAATGTTAGCGTGTTTGCCTTTTCAGAATAGTTGGTCACATTCAACCCTACATACCTCTGAAGTTATAGAGAACGTGAAGGTTGCTCCCCCTGGAATCATCGTTGTCTTTGGTGCGACTGGCGATCTCACTGCCCGTAAACTAATGCCTTCCATCTATCATTTGGCCTCTTCTGGTTATCTTTCTGATCATACTGCAATGGTTGGAGTGAGTCGAATAAAACAATCCCATGAAGAATTCAGAGATGCAATGAAGCTCTCTGTCAATCAATATTCTAAACAAAATTCGGACATCATTTGGCCACAGCTTGAGAAGAAACTATTTTATAATGAAGCGGATCTTAGTGATGATGAGGGATATGAAAATCTAAAGGTCTTGCTAGCCGATATCGATAAAAACATGGGAACTCAGGGAAATCGAGTATTTTATCTCGCTATCCCTGCAAGTTATTTCTCTGTAGTAATCGAGAAGTTATCTAAGCATGGATTGATTTATGATTCAGGAGATGAAAAATGGTCCAGAGTAGTTATAGAAAAACCTTTTGGAAGAGATCTTGCTTCCGCAATTGAACTCAATCGCGAGGTGTCTCAATGTCTAAGTGAAGATCAAATCTTTCTGATGGATCATTACCTTGCGAAGGAGGGGGTTCAAAATCTCTTTAGCTTCAGATTGGAAAATCCTCTTTTTGAGCCGCTTTGGAATCATCGCTACATCGATAATATTCAAATCTCTCTAAGTGAAGATATCGGGATCGGATCTCGAGCGAATTTTTGGGAAGAAACGGGGGCGTTAAGAGATCTTTTTCAAAACCACTTAATGCAGTTGCTAGCTATTGTAGCAATGGAGCCCCCTACTGATCTTGATCCTCAACATATCCATAATGAAAAAATCAAGGTTCTGAACTCTATTCGTCCATTCCCAGTCGGAGAGATAGACCGTTATATTGTGCGTGGACAATACGGTCCGGGCATTATAAAAGGAGAAAATGTTCTTGGCTATAAGCAAGAGAAAGACGTTCCACAAGATTCTTCAGCTGAAACTTTTGTATCTGCAAAAATATTTATCGATAATGACAGGTGGATGGGAGTTCCCTTCTATATTCGAGGTGGTAAACGTTTGGCAAAACAAACCACAGAGGTTGTAGTGAACTTTAAGCAATCCAATTTAGGCAGTTCAACTAATGCCAATGCTCTTTTCTTTCGCATTCAACCTAACGCAGGAATATATCTCAAAATGTCTGCAAAAGTTCCAGTATTAGACAGTGTTGGCCATACGCAACCTGTAGTATTTGGCTATCAGCCAGATCAATATTTTAAGACAAATTCTTCAGACGCTTATGAAAAGCTCTTGTATGACGCTTTTAAAGGCAATCATCACTTGTTTGTACAGTCCGATGAGCAACTAGCTGCATGGCGTTTATTAACACCTGTTTTAGATCAGTGGAAATTGAGTTCTGGTGACCTTGAGGAGTATGAATCTGGATCTTGGGGACCTTCCAGATCAGATTTTCTATTGAATGAAAATGGGCATTCCTGGCAAATTCTAGGGGATCAGTAAATCGATCTATAAATAACAGGAACTAGGAGAATGCATATGTTGAAGTGGATGTTAGTACTATTTATGATGTTTTCTGTGAGTCTCAAAGCAGAAACAAAAGTGCTCGCCTTTTCGGGTAGCTCTAGAGATGGATCTGTAAATCAGAAACTTGTGACAGAAGCTGCCCAAATAGCCTCTAAAATGGGGGCAACTGTCACGCTGGTCGATCTAAAGGACTATCAACTACCCTTTTATAATGCCGATCTTGAGTCGTCCCAAGGAATGCCAGAGATAGCTAAAAAATTTCGTCGTTTGATGGTTCAAAGCGATATTATTTTGATTGCTTCACCTGAATACAATGGTTCTTTGCCAGGTGAACTCAAAAATGCAATTGACTGGGCATCCAGAGGTGAAAATGGTGGATCATCCCGTGAAGCATTTAAAGGAAAAACATTTGTTGTGATGAGTGCATCTCCAGGACAAGGAGGGGGAGCTAGAGGACTTGTTCACCTAACACAAATTATCGGAAATGTGGGTGGTACAGTTCTTCCTAATCAAGTTGTTGTTCCCAATGCTTTCGGTGCTTTTGATGAACAAGGAAAGCTAAAAGACCCAACTTTAGTTCAAAAGCTCAACGATGCTATCACGGCAGCCTTGTCTTCAACTAAACAAGCAGCGTAATAAAGCTGCAGTAACGGCATACGCATCAGGTTAACGAGCATTTGATGCCGGCCCTCTGGGCCTCTATTTTTTTTGGTCAACCCAGGGTTGACACCCTGGGCTAATACATGAAGGCCCTCCGGGCCATAGCAAAGATATTAATGGCTCAAAAAGGATCGGTATTGAATTAATGGCCCGGAGGGCCTATATGTAATAGCCCAGGGTGTCAACCCTGGGTAATCCAAAATAATATTCAGGCCCGGAGGGCCGACATCGAATGTGTGTCAGCTTGATGCGCATGTGACAAGTCACCGCGCTCTAAAAAAATCCCTTTAATCGATCAGGAGAAAAATGATCACCCCACAGTATCAGTTTGATAGATTTCCTTCTTTAGTAGAAGCTGTAAATGCTGCTGCAGCTTCTTCAGTTTTATGTCCCCACTCTCCCAGTACAAATTCTAGTTTGGAATACTCTGATAAGGCGTATATGAGTTGGTTAGATGAAGAAATCAAGGGTGTGTATAATAGGATTAAGGTTCCTAGGCCCGAATTTGAAGCCATCGTAGACATAGAAAATCTCTTCGAGCTATCCCTTTATTCGACTGAACGATTGAGATACCAAACAAATCTTCACAACAAAGTACAGAGTAGTTTTTCCTCTTTATTTCAACAGTCACTGAATTTAAATCAGGTACAACTAGAACTATTATTAAAGAACTCTATAGAAAATGCAAACGTCCTATTCAGTCTAAACGATTCTGAAGCACAGAAGAGCGCATTCAATCTTTACTATTACCA
>Ga0207012_1038_pt1 | contig 33959 bp, 27 predicted proteins | sample Alteio_BWMinCont_80_FD_153471 | JGI IMG/M metagenome (GOLD analysis project Ga0207012, IMG submission 153471) | Enriched cells from forest soil in Barre Woods Harvard Forest LTER site, Petersham, Massachusetts, United States -... | ecosystem: Environmental > Terrestrial > Soil > Temperate forest >...
CTGGGCTCTCGGTCACATACATCAGCGGCACATTTACGCTGAGGACCCATTCGTGGTAATGCCAGGTATCCCGCAAGGACGCGATATAGGGGAATCCGGCCCCAAGTCTGTGACGATTGTCGAAATCTCTGATATGAACATACGGATTGACGAACGGGTCGTTGCCGATTCCGAATTTAAGCGCGTTCAAGTGGATCTCACCGATATTACCGAATGGTCTATGGCATTGGAAAAACTCCGAAAAAACCTCGAAGCAGCACAAAATGCCACTCAGACCAAGCATTTGATCTGCCGTATCATTCTTCGGGGAAAATCCTCCCTATATTGGCGTGTTCGGCGAGATGCCGATCTCTTTGAAGCTGAGGTGCGGGATCTGACACAGCAGCTCAGGAATGTCTTTGTGGATGGAATCGACAACCAGATGGAACCATTCGCTCATAGTACCGGCGATGCAGATCCCATTGATGAGTTAGAAACCCTCATGACAGGAATTGCGAAAGATAGTGCCTTTTGGACTGAAGCTGCTTTATTTCTTGAGACGGCTGTAAGCAAAATGCCACCGGAGCTTCGCGATCTCTACGGAGTGGATCAAGAAGAGAGGAAAGACATTCTCCTACACCTCCTCTTTGAAGGGATTGCCGATGTGATCTCTACACTCAAAGGCTGCCAGGCTGAATCGGAGGTCTCCTGATGCGTCTTCGGCAGCTAAATCTCGTACGTTATGGACATTTTACTAACTTCACTCTCGATTTTGGAGACCGCCGGGAAAACTGCCCTGATTTCCATATTATCTTCGGAGATAACGAGGCGGGGAAGTCAACAGCATTCAATGCCTATCTCGATCTGCTCTTTGGGATCGAAGAGCGTAGCAAGTTCAATTTCTTACACGACTTTAATGTCCTCCGTGTTGGTGCTACCCTAGAGATTGATAACAGTACAGTTAAACTTACAAGGATCAAACGACGTGATGCAAATCTGCTTGGCGCAAATGACCAACAAGTTGATAAGGAAATCTTGACCTCAGCGTTACACGGATTGTCTCGAGAAGTCTATCAAACTCTATTCTCTCTTAATGATGACACACTTGAACGAGGTGGAGAAGAAATTCTTGCAAGCAAGGGCGATCTTGGCCGGTTGCTCTTTGCAGGGTCTGCGGGCGTGGCTGATCTAAGCAATGGTCTTGAGTTTCTTCGAGAACGCGCTAGCAAAGTCTACGTTGAACGTTCTCATACCTGCGAAATCTCTTCTTTAAAAAATGAACTTAAAGAGCTTGACAAGGAGCGACAAAGCCTAAATACCCAGACAAGCACTTATGAACGTTTAACCGAAACGTCTCGGAAAGCAGAAGAAGCCTACCAATGCGCGCGTAATGCACGAAATGACATTCGCGATGAGCATTCTAGACTTAAGATACTCAAAAATGCATTCCCAATTTGGAATGATTTGATGTTGCTTGAAAAAAAGCTTGCAACTATCAAACATCTCCCGGATGTGCCCACTGGGTGGACTGGGGAAGTAAGGGAGCTACAGAAGAAGTTTGCTGCCGCAGAACAGCGGCAAGACGATGCTCTGATCGACATTAGTAATGCCAGGAAGCAACTCGAGGATCTCGCAGCTGATCCTTTAATCATTAAATTACAGGATGAACTCTCAATTTTAACGACCTTGGCATCGCATGACCAGATAGCGCGCGAATGCTTACCTAAACTACGTGATGAACTCTTGAATGTTGGTACGAAACTTGATGAGATACGGCAGAGACTCGGTGTAAATGAGACTATTAAGATGGCCGATCTTATTGTTCCTGATGATACTATTGCAAGTTTGGATGTTCTCTCACAGAATGAAACCCAACTGATTCAGTGTTTAAAAACTGCACGGCAAGAATTTTTTAATGCTGAGGAAATTCTGAATCAGGCACAAGAGAATGAGAAGAAAGCAGCTCCGTCTAATGAAAAAGTATGGGAGCTCATAGCTCTATCCAATGGATACGTCGAAGTTGATGTTCAGCAACGTTTGAATCAAGCTGAAAAAGAACTTTCCGGAAAAGGTCGAAAGATCGAGCAGGAGCTTAAAAAATTGGCCCCATGGACTGGGAACCGAGAAGACATCAGATCGCAAGACTTTCCTACTTCTGCGCAAGCAAACCATTGGTGCGAAAAGGCCAATGGGCTCCAAAAAGAGCTTGATAACAAGAAGACGCGGCAAGCGGAGCAAAGGGAGAGCCGAGTCGCGCAAGACACTAGAGTAAAAACTCTGTTAGGGGATGTGAACACTATTAACGATGTTTGCGCGGTAAATTCTCGTAAAGCGCGCAACGATGCATGGGCAATGCACCGGACAAAACTCGATGATAAGACAGCGGACTCATTTGAAAAAGTGCTCGCCGATGATGACCATATTCGTGACTCGCGTCTCGCAGCGACAGATCGTCTTTCGCAACTGCGTATTGCAGAAATCAAGCTTGCAGAAACCGATAGCAAGCTCGAAGTAATCGCTGATGAAATCAATCGAATCAACAGTGACTTCAAAGCACTCAGAAATGAAATGCGGCTTATTCTCAACAAGGCGGGACTCCCGGAGGATTTTTTAGCTGTGAACCTTCTGAAATGGATCGGCTGCGTTCAATATGTACGCGAACTTATAGAAGAAGAGGACGAATGTCGAGCCGAATGGGATCAAGCTAATGGTGAATATGATCGGCGGCGATCGGTGCTTATAGCAGCGTTGACCAATTTTAGCGAGAAACCATCGAAAATTCTTGATCTAAGAGAGCTTTGTGAGATTTCTAAAACCTATCAGAGTAATGCATTGAGAGGTGAGGAAAGATATGTTGCTGCGAAAAATGAAGTTTCGCAAGCAAAAGATCAGGTTCGACGTCGCAAACAAACCCTCGAGATTGCCGAAAATGAATTAAAAGAATGGCAAAAAAATTGGAAGCAGGCGCTCGATGGACTTTGGCTTAAACAAAAAAATGTATCACAAATCAGAGCATTACTAGACCCTCTTCGCAAAATCGCCCAACTGGTGACCCGCCAAAGAACACTTATTGAAACAATTAGTGCAAAAGAAAAGAACCACCATATGTTTCAAGAAGGCGTCTGTAAATTTGTTCGTTCGCTTGGATTGGATGAGCTACACGAAGTAGAAAAACAATTTTTACTTCTTCGAGAAAGATTAGAAAATGCTAAAAAAATAGAGGCGGCACGCGATGCCGCAGTAAAAAACCAGTATGCAGCTGAGGAGCGGCTTGAAAAAGCAAAAGCAGAGCTTTCTCACATTGGAAAACGTCTTAAGCAAATGGCCGCGCATTGCCCTACTACTGAAGAGATCACCACACTTGACCATTTGGCCCTCATTCTTGACCAAGCGAAACAAAAACTTGAGTTAGTGAACGTTATGTCGGACAAGGAAAGTCATTTGCTCCAACATTTTGGAGTCAATACCCGAGCCGATGCTGAAATGAAGCTTGAGGCTGAAACTCCCCCAATCGTTGAGGCTAGACTCGCTAAGATCGATGCAGATTTGAAAGAAGCTGAATTGGAACTCGAAAGGCGAATCGAAGAGCGTCGGGATGCACTTCGGGCAATCGAGGCAATAGGAGGTGACGCAAGCATGGTGCGCTTAGAAGAAAAACGTCGGAGCATTTTGTGTGAGCTTTCTAAAAATGCTAATCATTCTCTCGCCCTGCACTTAGGCCTAATGACTGCTGATCGTGCGCTTGCGGTTTATCGTGACCGCCACCGTTCAGAACTTCTGACGCAAACGGCAGAGGCTTTTAGGGCAATCACTGCGGATGAATTTTTAGAACTGAACACACAACCCGATCAGTCTGGCGATCAATTGATCGCGGTACGATCGAATCGTAGATCCATAACTGCAGAAAAGATGTCGAAGGGTACGCGCTTCCAGCTTTATCTTGCTCTGCGGTTAGCTGGATATCGTCGATTTTGCAATATAGTGGGACCTCTCCCTTTCATTGGAGACGACATCATGGAGACGTTCGATGATCGTCGTGCAGAGTCCGCAATGCGTCAGCTTAGTGAAATTGCACGGAACGGACAGGTGATCTATTTCACTCACCATCGACATCTATGCGAGATAGCAAAGGATGTCTGCTGTGGGGACGTGCTGATCCATGAAATCCCGAAGCGCCTTTAAGCTAAAGGAATATGGAATACCTACAAAGCCGAGGCCAACAAATCGCTATGAGTGTTGGGTGATAAGAGCGATGACATTGAATTGTTATTGCTTTGATGAGCGTGCTTTAGCAGCAGAAACCATTATAAGTTATTTGAACACAAACACAGAGTAAGACAAGGCACAAGCTATGAAATACTTTGATCTTAATATTGATAAAATCCTTGAGAATTGGGCGATTGCGCATGCTATAAGGGAACTTATTGCTAATGCAATTGATGAGTCTAAGCTTACAAATTCACAAAAACCTGAAATTAAGAAAATTGCACAAGGCTGTTGGATGATTCGAGATTATGGTCGAGGAATCAAACACGAAAACCTAATCCAAAGCGAGAATCCTGAAAAACTACATAACTCTGCTATTATTGGTAAGTTCGGAATTGGATTGAAAGATGCTCTTGCTACCTTTGAAAGAAATAACATCGAAATCCTAATTCGTTCTCGTTTTGGTGATATCACGCTAGAACGTATATCAAAGCATTCATTCGACGACATAGTGACTTTACATGCAGTTTTAGCACCCCCTTCAAATCCGGAACTAATAGGGACAGAGTGCAGATTATCTGGAATTATTGATGATGACGTCCAAGCTGCTCGCGATATGTTTCTTCAATTTTTAGATGTTAACCCTATCGAAGTAACTAAATTTGGTGAAATCTTTCCATGTTTTGCAGATCAAGGAAAGATATTCATTAACGGCTTATGTGTTGCCTCAGAACCTAATTTTCTTTTTAGCTATAATATTACTTCACTAGACTCAAAGATCAAAAAAGCCCTTAATAGAGAACGTCAAAATCTTGGTAGAGTTGCTTATTCCGAAAGAATAAGATCTATATTACTCAATTGTTCATCTGGAAAAGTTGCAGAAGCATTAATAAATGATCTTCAATCATGGTCAGCAGGCCAAGCTCATGACGAATTAAATTGGTCTGATATTCAAAGCCATTCCGTAAAAATTCTTAACGCAAAAGAAAAAGTTATATTTACAAGTGCGAATGAACTTGAGCATAATTCTTTGCTTGTCGACATTGCTGCATCTTCTGGTCACAGAATTATTGCTGTTCCTGAAATTTTAGTCACAAAGATTCCGGGTATGAAGGATATCGAAGGACAACCAGTTGTAGAAACAAGTGAATTGTTCAAACAGCATAATCAATCGTTCGAATTTAAATGGGTTGAAGTACAAAGTTTATCTCAAAATGAGCTTGCAATATGGAATTTACGAGACATTATTCTTAATCTGTTGGAGGGTAAGCCCGCAGCCGTACGGGATATACGAATTTCTGAGACAATGAGAAAAGATTTTCTAACTACAAGGGAAACAGTCGGTCTTTGGATGCCTAAAGAAGGTCTAATTGTCATTCATCGATCTCAGTTGAATTCTCTAGAAAAATTTGCTGGGACCTTGCTGCATGAAGCAATTCACGCAAAACATGGTGTACTAGACGTATCACGTGAATTTGAATTGCACCTAACCAACCTTATAGGACACCTTGTGTTAAAACTTCGTAAAAAAAATCAAGGTATAGGAAGTTTTTTAAAAAGTTTTTTCCAAAACAAACCCATTTTTTAGAAGATCCCTTGTAGTTTTTTCAACATGAAAAGATTCTGATAAATCGATTTTTGTATAGAGCGCTCATATTTCAAGATTTTGTCTGCATTATCCGTTTCGGGTGTCATGCCAAGCATGCAAGTGAGAGCATTTGATGAAACATTCACCTGTTTCTGTTGCATCAACTTTTGGATATCTTCTTCAAGGCTACGATTCTCTTTAGCATAAATTTCTATGAGTTTTGTTGATATTGCTTTTGCTTCGGAATAACCATTTCTCTTTAAAAGGGCTTGCAGTTCGTCAAAATCGAGGTCACCAGTATAGTACAGTCTTTCCCTCATTTCTTTTGTTAGAGAAGTGAACGATTTAGCGATACTGTAGAAGTCATCGACGATGTCGCTAGAAAATTCATTTAGTTCCCAAGTAGGGTTGTCAAAGATAACTTCATCATTTGCAAGGAAATCAAGATAGGAAGTGTTCCATGCAATCTGCTGTTTTTTGTGTAGGATTTCTTGATCGATTTTTTCATTGTTTTGATTCCCATATGAATACAGTTCGCGGAATAGTGATTTAATGCATTGGGAGATGCTGCCGGTCTCAAATCTTATTGTCCGACGCAGTCTCCAGAAGTCAACTGCGATTTTTTCAACCAGCAAACTTTCCATTTGATTACCAGGTGACAGGCAGTCTAAGAGGTTGTTTAACAGTTCTTGGTAATCATCCTCATTTTCTTGGCCAATTTCAGAGCTTAGGATCAAGTCTTTAGTGAAGATGCCGTGCTTGATAGCATTTGTCGCAACGACAGTTTTTCCGTTTACTGTGACTGGCCCCGTGGAGAGCTGGGCATTTTGATTGTTTGCAAGTAATTGTTTATTTGTAGTCATAATTTCTCCTTTTTTTACATGTTCATTATTTTTTTTGTGAGACTGGTGAGATGAGTGATATTTCTCACCTGTCTCACCGATCTCACCTTATCTTAAATCTCATCCGAAAATACTTTGTTTCCATCAAATCGATAGCAGCGTGTAGTTGAATCGGAGCAGGGCAAATTCTCTGCTCGCGTACTTTTACCACCACTGTCGGGCATTAACCACTCCTTTTCTATTAAGATTGTTATCGCTATCTGTATGTCAAAGCCAATGCAAATATCTTGCTTAAAACACTCTGGCAAGACGAAATAATGCCAATTACTTCCATTCTTTTTTTTGTAGCCAGCCCGATTAATGGTGATTCGTTCTTCGGGACTTCCAATTATTGTAAATCGTGCATCACCATGCTGTTCAAAAAAGTGTCTTACTTGACGTAATACTTCTTGTCCCTCTTGAGCAGAAATGCCGCCTCTACTTTGGAGCCACGCTTCGAAACATTTTTTAGCTGCCCATTTTGCATCCTCTTCTGGCCATCCAGTAATCCCTAATTCAGTTGCCAGAGTGCCAGCAGCTACAATCAGAGCAAATCGGTTGAGCACCCGCAAGACTTGCCCATCGGCATTTAATGGTGTATTTTCACTCTTGAAAAGTTCCATATACTGTCTTACGCGTTCGATGTTTTTAGGAATGTTTTTTATCAATTCCCGGATAAACATTTTTCCTGCCGTTCCGTGGTATTTTTCCGCATTTGCACACAGCATGCGAGAAAAAGCATCTCCTGTAGGCATAAAGTGAAGATGCTCAAAAACCCCATATCGTCCTGTAAAGGCTGGAATATCTACAACTCTAACTTCATGACCTCCCCTTACCTTTTGTCCGGATTGTCTGATAAGGTCGGGAAGACCAACTTCGCCACTTGAAAGAAAAAGTAATCGCCAAGTCTGTTTTGTTCGCGCAAAGCCGGACTTGTCTGAACGTTGCTTGCCACCTCCATTAACCAAAAAATATGCTATTTCTCCAGCAATTTTAGGTTCAAGCTTTCCAAGTTCATCCAAACAGAGAAGACAATCGTTATGTAAGGCAGCAATCGATTCAAGACCGTTTGCGGTTGCCCTCCATGAGTGCAGCATCTTTTCGCCTCCATATACTGAAAGTGCAACCTTCAGCGCAGTTGTTTTCCCTCCACTGCTTGGCCCTCGAAGGTTAAATCCACCATTTTCTTCACCTAATAGAAAAAGCAAGGGGGCTGCAAAGCCTACGCACATACAGAAACAGAGGCGCGAATTATCTACACAATACTTAGCAACATTTTCTTGCCATTCTTGTAGCGTACCCTTGCTTTTGTGATGATCTATTAACGGCATATGAGCTTGAAAAACGATTTCCTCATCAGGAGATGATCCTAGAGTATCTTGAGGAAGCACATAAATGTTGTTATACCATCCAAGATGAGTCACGCAACGCATCCGTGCTTTTGGATTCGATCCTTGGATATATTTACTCAATAGTTCGCGTCCCTGCTTTCCTTCTTTAACTTGTAATCCACCTGAAAGAAGGATTTGCCTATAAGCAGTTCCATCCCCAGCAAGGAGTTCCATTGGCATTGGCCATCGATGTTCGATTCCATCGTAATCAAAAAACCGTAGTAATTTTCCGTGATTTTCATTATCATAGTCTCGTGTGATAGCAAGTACTTCGAGAGGGGAGCACACCCAGATTGGACTAGGTTGCTCTCCTTTTGAATTTGGCGCCTGGACAAACCAAACCCCCTTATCATTGAGGAAAAAATCATCCATTTTTGCCCTCACCTTGTTCTTCAATCCATTGATCGAATAGATCAATTCGCAGAACTATCATTTTTCCGACTTTCCTGACTGCATTCTGGAGTCCATTTCGGTGTCGCATGATCAAATAGTGTCGCATTTGACCAATGGTAAACGGATAGCGTTTGCTATCGACAATCTGTTTAATACTAAGATATTGAAAATCGTTCATTGGCATCTCCTCATATTGGTTTATTTGAGTTGACGCCCATTTTAAAATAGAGGTGCTTATTCATGTCGGCACGGTGGTGGACACTTTTGTTTAAGAAGAATAAATTAATCACAAGAATCTTGTAATCAATTATTTAAGTTTGTATCGTTGATATTTTCCAAAATGATGAGGTGAGCTAAGCAGAGTGAGGTAAGTAATGTTCCCTAGGCCTTTAGGTAAAGCACAATTTTCAATTGCTCGCTCAAGTGTTCGTGTGAGACTTCTTTTAGGGCTCAGTAAAATCGTTTCCCTTGGGGTTTTCGACGGAAGTCGTGAAATTGCTAGAAGAAAATGAGCTACTCGTTTTGATATCCTGACTTTTCTAGGACCAAATAGTGTTGGTATGTGTATGAATGGGTATTTGCCTTTTATATTGATTGCGGATACCTTTATCTTTTCTATCATTTCTAGATAGGTAGGCAGACGAAGGCGGGAGGCTGTTAGGCACATCCAACATAGCCCGAGGCTTTCTATCGCGGATTGACGGCTATTTGCTCTACCTTTTAAGGCTAGCCTTGCTAACTCGCGCAGTATGTCACCCGCTACTTCTTGAGATATGGGATAAACCTCTGCAGGAATCTTACGAATAATCTTTCCAAACTGAAGATCCATTTTTTTTGGGAAGATCTGCTCTATAAATGCAATCTCTTCGGGGGCTATATTTTTCATATATGCCAAAAAGGATTTTAAGGCGCGCCATTGCAAACGAGCTCCTTTCCCTTCACTCTCTACAAGGGCCGCCATCCTCGTAATATAGTGATATAGTATCTCATTTTTTTTAGGTTTCTCCAACTCAAATTCCTTAAAATCGACGTAGTATTGGTCATTTTGTTTAAGCCATACTTTCCAGCATTTAATACATTTAGAAGCTTTTTCGTTGGCTGTATCTGAAAGTGGCGGCTTATCAAATAACCATGAATCTAACTCGTTTTTTTCTCTAATATCTGTTCCTCCGTGTAACCAACATTGGGCCTGTTTTTTTAGCCAATGTTCTTCTGAAAGTTCTTCAAAATCAGGATTCAGACTCTGAACTTCTGAGCACCAGGTTCTTTGTTTGCTCAATTCAGATTTTAAATTACTTAAAATGCTTTGAGCCTCTTCTAGTGGATTGTTCATGGGTGTTCCTTTGAATCAGATTGATTTTCCAGGCGTTGTCGCGCATGTTTAATGGCCTTGTGCAATTTTTCTTGGAGGATTTTCTTTGATGGAAGGACTGTGAGATATTCGGCTACATGAATTCCTGAACGATCCAACTCCAGTAATTCGACTCGCTCACTCTTTTTCCCGGCACAAAGGATCAGTCCCATTGGCGGTTCCTCTCCAGCTCCGCGCTCATACTTGTCTAACCAACGAAGATACAACTCCATTTGGCCCTTATAGTCTGGTTTGAAGTCATCTATTTTGAGTTCAATGGCGATTAGACGATTAAGTTTCCGATGAAAGAATAACAAGTCGAGATGGAAATCTTCATCGTCAACAATGATCCTTTTTTGCCTAGCAACAAAGCAAAAACCCACGCCTAACTCCAACAAAAACTGTTCTAATTCGCGCATAATCGCATCTTCTAAATCCTTTTCCATATATCTATCATTAAGGTTTAAAAATTCCAAAACGTAAGGATCGCGAAAAACAAGGTTTGGAGTCAGCTGATCCTGTTTACGCAACATTTCCAATTCTGCCTGTGCCACTAATTCGGGCTTCTTTGAAAGAGCTGTCCGTTCATAAAGCATTGAACCTATTTTCTGGCGCAAAGTCCTCACATTCCATTTTTCAATGCGGCACATCTCAGCATAGAAATCACGTTTTAATGGGTCTTTGAGGGGAATCAATTCTACAAAATGACTCCAGCTTAATTGTCGCATTAGTGATGCGATAATTTGCTCGTCAGGAAATGCCTCTGTAAACTGTAACATTCTTCGAAGGCTTTTCTCTGCAAATCCATGTCCATACTCTATTGCCAATTGTCGCGACACTGTCGCGACAATTTCCTTGCCATAGTCTGCACGCTTCTCTTGTAGTATCTCGGAGCGGATTCGATGACCAATCTTCCAGTTAAGTGCTGTAAGGCTTGAATTGATTGCAATGGCTACAGTCTGACGGGCCTGTTCGATCATTGTTCGAAGATCATGAACCAAATCCTTCTTGGATGAAGGTGGTTTTACAACTTTTTGCTTTTGGAGACTGTTACGTTTTTTTATCATGAGGAAACTCCTTGGAGAATCTGTTCAGAAATATTTTTGCTAAATTTTTTGGTAACTTGGACATCCAGATGGGTATAGCGTTGGAGCATCCCTAACGTACGGTGACCCATTGCGGTGGCGAGCTCAAGGTTTGAACCTCCCTGTTTAGCTGCAAGCGTGCAGAATGTATGGCGCATATCGTGTGCTCGACAATCTTCAATTTTTGCCCGCTTTAATGCTTCCTTCCAAGCTTTCTTAATATCAATCCGTCCAAATGTCGTTTTGCTAGCGAAAACAAGTAATTTTTTAGGGTTTCGAGCTTGGTAAAGGTTTTTCAGCTCATCAATGACAGCATCAGCTAAGGAAATGCTACGGGGACGTCCATTTTTTGTTTCTTTGAGACAGGCTAGTTTGTTCTCGAAATCGACATGACGCCACTCTAAATCCAATAATTCCCCTTGTCTTGCACCAGTGGTTAGACTCATGAGGACAATACAATAGAGAAATGGAGACCGACTTTGACGACAAGAGGCCAAGAGTCTCGATATTTCATCTTCAGAAAGAACTCGATCTCTTCCAGAGTTCTCCTTTAGCTTAGATAAGCTGAAGCAGGGGTTCTCATCAATCCATCGTAACCGTACAGCAGAACTAAAGACAGCAGAGAGGCTGGCAATGTACCGATTCACCGTCGCGGGACTGCGTTTATTGTTCTTACTGGTTGGGGTATCGGCCAATAACTGTCTTTCCCGTCCTATAAGATCAGGTGTCAAATGTACCAGGGCGTAATCGCCAATACGCCCTTTCCAGAAATTCAGATGATGAACGACATCGTCTGATGAACGAATGTGTTGGAGTGCCCCATCGTTTTTGTAACGTTCAAGAAGTTCAGTGAACGTGTGCTGCTTTTTATGACGATCGAACTTGAATTGTCCGGCCTTGATTTCCCTTTCGACGTCAGCCGCCCAATCCTCTGCTTCTTGTTTGCGATCCCAATGACTGCAAACTGTTGGATAACCCTTAATGCGGACGACGGCTCGCCAGTGGCTGGTCCCATTTTGATTTTTACGTTTTTGTATTGATGCCATTGCTCAAACCTTTAGTTGATGGATTTGAGCGGTTGGAAGGTTGTGCTGGTAAAGATTGTTTTTCGTTGCACCGCCATTGCACCGCGAAGACAACATTTAACTTGATTGTTGAATATGAATCAAGCTAAATCGTGCTCACAGCTAATGGAAAAAGATGGGGCAAGCTGGACTTGAACCAGCGACCAGCGGGTTATGAGTCCGCTGCTCTAACCGACTGAGCTATTGCCCCTGAGCACAGATATCGTAGCAAGAAAGCACGTGATTTGCAAGCACTTTCTTGGTTAAAATTAAGGTTGTTACCGGTGAGGAGAGCTCTGTTCAATAAATTTTGCCATATCCTCTTTCATTTTTCCGAGTGTTGGCTGCTTTAAATACATCATATGCCCTCCCTCATAAGTTTTTACAGCGACATTCTGGCGAAGTTCCGGGGGTAAATTAAGATGAGCGAAAGTATATTCTTGTAGAACAAATGGTAAAGCTAAATCATTGATGCCATTCACAACAAAAACTTGTAATTTGGGGTTCTTAATCATAGTATGACGTAGATTCTCAGTCATATCGAGATACTGATTTTTTGAGTCATAATCCCAAGGCGATACATCAGTTAAAATTTTATATTCTTCCTGACTATCCCATTGTAGGTCACTCTGAAGGTACTGATTTAATGAAGATGTGAACACTCCTAATACATTTTCAAAACTTGGATCATAATCAGTAGAATTCCATTGATCTAGATTGGGTCCTACGAATCGAGAATCGAAACGACCAATCGTCTTCTTTTCTGATTTCAATAGCTCTTTGGCAAATCTCCATCCGTTTACGCGTAAATTAGCGGAATCTACAAACTGTTGTGAGAGGCCTGTATATTTTGACATTTTATCTACAACGGCCTGTCGCTCATCTTTATCCAATAGACTACCCTTCAATAATGCTTTGGCATATTCTCCATAGGCAAATTCTTTGGCTTCTCTTATGGTTTTTTCTGGATCATGTTTAAGAGAGTCTTCTAACTTATTATGATACAATGCAGCAACAGTGTAGGAGGGCAAAAATAAGATGTAGGGTAGGTCGTTTCCTGAATCAAACATCAATGTTTCATAGTTGAGCACGCTGGAGATTAAAATCAGGCCATTTAGATATAAATATTTTTTGTCATGAAGCTCTTCTGCAACGCCAACTGCGCGCACGGTTCCATAACTTTCACCAATCAAAAATTTTGGCGACCCCCATCTTTGGTTACGAGTTACATATAAACGAATGAATTCGGCTACCGATTGTATGTCCCCATCCACCCCATGATATTGCTTGGCATCATCACTATTTTCTGCTCGGGTATAACCGGTGGATACTGGATCGAGAAACACTAAGTCGGCTACATCAAGTAGAGAATGGGAGTTATCAATCAATCGACTCGGTTGCTTGGGGTGAAGCCCCTCACTATCAAACTCGATCCGTTTTGGTCCGAGTGTGCCTAAGTGTAGCCAGACGGATGAAGAGCCCGGTCCACCGTTAAAACAAAATGCGATAGGACGGTCTTGTAACTGATCAGTGTTGTTTTTGGTATAGGCAATATAGACGAAATTAGCCTTAGGCTTCCCTTTTTCATCTAGAATTGGTTGAGTTCCGATAGTGGCTGTGTAGGAAATGTCTATATTATTGATTTTAACTGAATGAGTGGTTGTGATTTCCTTCTTAGTGAGAGGTGGGACTTCGGTTGCTTTCTTATCTTCAGTTCCTTTCTTATCATTGGAATCTGCACTTGTTGCCGTGGATTCAGCGGATAAGGCGCACATATGAACGACTAGGAATAAGAAATAGAGGGGGGTAAAGCGTGATATCAATTTTCCCATGAGGTAGAACTCCTTTTTAAGGTCTTATTCGAGAATTTACCATGTTAGAGGCGGGGAATGCAATGGTTATTATAAGATTGCTTTTAAAGATGAAACATAGTATAGTTTCTTCAAGACCCTATAACCATTTAATAAAAGTTATCATATGAAAGAAAATTCTAAGCCATATAATTGGGGCCCCGTTATCTTCCTCATCGTTTTCCATCTAGCCTTAATTACCTTACTTCCTTATTACCTTTATTATCATACATTTTCGATTAGCCTTTTTGTAACTGCATTTGTTCTATTATATGCGACAGGAATGAGTATTACGGGTGGTTATCATCGGCATTATTCACATAGAAGTTATCGCACCAATCAGTTTGTTGAATTTGTTTTACTTTTTCTTGGTTCAATGACCGCTCAAGGGAGTGCTCTGCGTTGGGCGTTTGATCATCGTTTACACCATGCAAATGTCGATACAGACGATGATCCGTACACGATCACTAAAGGGTTTTGGTATGCTCACTGTTTGTGGATCCAGGAAAAACCTAGAGTGATCGATCCTAAAGTGGTTGCAGACCTTCTAAAAAACAAACTTGTTGTCTTTCAGCACACTTATTATAAGCCATGCATGATTGTAACCAACGTATTGACAATTCTTTTTTTCGGTTGGTTGTTTAACGACTATCTTGGGGCTTTCGTTGTTATTTTCCTACTCAGGTTGATCGTCCTTCTTCATTTTACATGGTTTATTAACTCGCTGGCTCATACCTGGGGGGAAAAACCTTTCAGTCAAGAATTGACAGCTGTCGACAACTACTTCCTTTCCATGCTCACATTTGGTGAAGGTTATCACAATTATCATCATACATTTGCCAATGACTATCGCAATGGAATCCACTGGTTTCATTTTGATCCAACTAAATGGATGATTTGGACATTAAGTAAGCTAGGTCTTGCAACTGGTTTAAAACGTATGGATGCGGCAACGATCCAAAAACGTATTGTCATTGAGAGTAAAAACCTTTTGCTCAATCAAATTAAAGAGGCATGTTGTTCTAAAAAGGATGAACTTGAAAAAGTTATTCATGAAACATCAGATCGAATTGTTGCCAAGATTGCCCAATTTAATGAATTGAAAGAGCAATATATGCAGTCAAAACAGGCAAAAGCTTGTAAATCGCTTGTTAAAGAGCTCAAAGGTGAACTCAATGAACTCAAGAAGAGCATCCAGCATGATTGGAACGAATGGATGACGATTTCTAAGGATGTCAAACGCCTGACAATGCAGCCTGCCTAGTACAATGCTGTATACCTGCCCCATGCATCTACAGATTCAGAAAGACCAGCCAGGTGATTGTCCTATTTGTGGAATGAGTTTAGAACCACAAAATCCGACCCTAGTGGAAGATAATTCTGAATATCGGAATATGGTCTATCGATTATGGATTGGGACTGTTTTAACAGTCTTCGTCTTACTATTAGCGATGGGAAAGATGATTCCATTGCTGAATTTTGATAATTCAATTCCTGATTCACTCTCTCGTTGGTTACAACTAATCATCAGTACTCCGATTGTTCTTTGGGTGGGGTGGCCATTTTTTGAAAAAGCTTGGCGTTCCGTTGTCAATCGTTCGCTCAATATGTTTTCATTAATTGCATTAGGTGTGGGAGCTGCCTATTTTTACAGTGTTATTGCAGTTATCTTCCCTGATCAGCTTCCAGATTCATTTAGGGAAAATGGGAAGCTATTTATCTATTTTGAGGCAGCCTCGATGATCACTGTCCTCGTGGTTCTGGGGCAGGTGTTAGAACTTAAAGCTAAGACCCAAACAAATCAGGCAGTTAAAATCTTAATCGGACATGCTGCTAAGGATGCTCATTTGCTTGTCAATAATCAGGAGACTGAAATTTCTGTCGATCAAGTCAAGATTGGTGATCTACTGAAAGTGAAGCCCGGAGAGAAAATTCCCGTTGATGGAATAATTACAGGTGGTTTTAGTTTCGTCGATGAATCGATGATTACCGGAGAATCAATTCCAGTTGAAAAAGGTGTAAATGATAGTGTTTCGGGAAGCACGATCAATCAGACAGGCAGTTTTATCATGAGAGCGGAACGAGTGGGTGATGAAACACTTCTGGCAAGAATCATTCAAATGGTTTCTGAAGCACAAAGAAGTAGAGCTCCAATTCAAAAGCTTGCTGATCGCATTTCTGGATATTTTGTCCCAGCGGTGATCTTAATAGCAATTATGACCTTTATTATTTGGGCTTTGATTGGACCTGAACCACGCCTTGTATTTGGCTTGGTCAATGCTGTCGCAGTGTTGATCATTGCTTGTCCTTGTGCCTTAGGTTTGGCTACACCGATGTCGATTATGGTGGGAATAGGCAGGGGGGCTCAAACAGGTGTGTTGATTAAGGATGCCGAGGCTTTGGAAATTCTAGGGAAAGTCAATACAGTGGTTTTGGATAAAACAGGAACGCTCACTGAGGGAAAATCTCGAATTACACAAATTGTGACTTCTAGTGGACACGAAAATGAACTATTACGAATTGCTGCCACTTTAGAGAAAAATAGCGAGCACCCCCTTGCCATAGCCATTGTTAAAGAGGCTTTAGGGAGAGGGGTAGCGCTACAAAATAGTGAACAGTTCGATTCAATTGTAGGTGGAGGCGTTATCGGCGTCATTGATGGAGCGAAGGTGCTGGTGGGTAAGCTTGATTTAATGGAAGAGAATCAGATCTCTGGAATTGGGGAATATCGAATTGAAATAAAGAACGCTCAGGAAAAAGCTCAAACAATTGTTTGTGTGGCTTTTGCAGGAAAGATGTTGGGATTTATTGCAATTGCGGATCCAATCAAATCATCTGCATTCACAGCTGTTGAAAATCTGCATCGATTTGGTATTAAAGTCATTCTATTGACGGGTGATCATGAATATACAGCGAAGGCTGTCGCTAAGCAATTGGGCATTGATGAGTATTATGCTGGTGTCAATCCTAAAGACAAGCACCATTTGGTGCAAAAGCTTAGAAGCGAAAAATATGTTGTTGCTATGGCAGGAGATGGGATAAACGATTCTCCAGCTCTGGCCGCAGCCGACGTGGGGATTGCGATGGGAACAGGAACAGATATTGCTATGGAGAGTGCAGGTGTTATTCTAGTAAAAGGAGATCTTATGGGGATTGTAAGGGCAATTTCTTTGAGTCGAGCAACAATGCGCAATATCAAGCAGAATCTATTTTTCGCGTTTATTTATAATATGATGGGGGTTCCTCTGGCGGCAGGCATTTTGTATCCACTGACAGGTCTCCTTCTCAATCCTATCATAGCAAGTGCTGCGATGGCATTTAGCTCCGTTTCTGTCATTTTGAATGCCTTGAGATTAGGTAAGATAAAGTAACTTCTCAATTAGTCATGGCAAACTTGTGGCATAGACTTTAGTCTGTGTAATGTGCAATATTTTCATTATTTTGTTTGCCATGACTAATTGAGAAGTTACAAGATAAAGATCTCCTAACCCAACTTACTACGGTTTTTTCCACGCAAGTTGTCCTGAGATAAAGCAGGCTTGCACATAGAGGCCGTCATCTAAAATGATGAAATCAGCATCAGCCCCTTCGTTTAAATGCCCCTTATGATCTTGTATACCTAGGATTTGTGCGGGCTTCAAACTCGCAGCTTCGATGGCATCCACAATGGAATTTTTTGTGGCAGCGTGGAAGTTTCGAACAGCTTCATCCATGCTTAGAACGCTACCCGCAATTTTTTGTGTTCCTGATACATAAGCCTGTCCTTGCTGAACATCGACTTCCATCGTTCCCAGGTGATAATGACCGGGGGGCAATCCTAAGGCTTCTATTGCATCTGTAACTAAAATTAACCCTTTGGGATTTGTTCTCCAAGCAAGGTCAAGGGTTACGGGGTGTAGGTGAAGTCCATCGGCAATGACGGAGTAGTGAATAGAGTCATTTGTAAGAACAGCCCCGACAATGCCTGGGGAACGATGGTGGAGTGGTGTCATAGCATTAAATAAATGAGTGGCCATGCTAACACCAGCATTGAAGGCAGCTTTTGCTTCATCGTAACTAGCGCTTGTGTGGCCTGCTGAAACGACAATCCCCTTTTCTTTTAGGTAACGAATAGTTGCTAATCCCCCTTGGATTTCTGGTGCAAGAGTGACGATTTTAACTCCGTCTAGATCACCATAAAAGCTTTCTAAGGGTTCATCAAATTCTCTAATCATTAGGGGATTATGAGCACCGTACTGTTTAGGATTAAAAAATGGTCCCTCTAGATGTGCTCCAAGTATATTTGAGCCAGATTCCCCTCCTTGTCTAGGTTTTAAATGAGGGATGAGCTCTGAATAGTGTTTCTTATCGGTGGAGATCAGTGTAGGAAGAAATGAAGTGACGCCATATTGAGGTAAGCAACATGCAACGACCTGTACCTTTTCGGCTTCAGTAGAGAAGTCGATCCCAAATCCCCCATTAATCTGAAGGTCTATATATCCCGGAGCTAAGATCAATCCTTGGACATCTATTTCATGATCAGCGCTATGTTGTGGGGCAATAATTTTACCATTTGCAACCCATATTTCACCCACTTTTAGTTCGTGATCTTTCAGAATTTGGGCATTGTGGTAGCGTACTGTTTGACGGGAGTTGATTTTGGAGGCAGCATCTTTATCAAGGAGAAAGATTACATCGGGATGTAATCTCAATGCCGTTGCAGGAGTTTCGGAAGATATGGGCATGTATAAAGCCTTTTCAACAATATTAGCTTTTTTCCCCCCTGTTGCAAGTAAAATAATTTCTTTAGATTGGCTAATTGTTCCAATGCCCATCGTAATTGCATATTGAGGGACATCAATGATATTATCGGCAAAAAATGTCGCATTGTCTTTGCGTGTGCCTTCAGATAATTTTACTAGCATCGTTCTTCCTTCAAATGAAGAACCAGGTTCAGCAAATCCTATATGTCCATTGGAGCCGATGCCTAAGATCTGAAGTTGAATAGGCCCTTTGTCTTGTATGAGTTCGTCATACTTTTTTGCTCGTTCGCTTAGAATCCAGGACATTTCTTCATCAGAAAGAGTTGGGCTTGATTGTCTATTTGGAAAGTGTTTGTTTAAAGCGAATTGTTCTTCTGAAGTTAAGTGTTCGTTTTTTTGAGCATACCCATTTGGAATATGGATGTTTTCAAGTTTTATGCCATGTGGGTGCGTTGGGGATGCTAGTAATTCATTAAAGAAATTGAGCAACATAAATGATCGATATGATCCAGGATGAGAAGGAGGTAACCCACAATATTCATCGAGATTAAAAGTGATCACTTTTGAAAGATCGATATCCTCTTTTTGTACAATACCCTTGAATGCCTTATAAACCGGAATAGGAGTGTTTCCTGTAGCTAGTCCTAATACCGTCACTCCACCTTCTTTGTTGTTTTTCTTGATGAGATCTGCCATTTTTCTTGCACACGCCTCACCCAAATCTTCCTTTGTGTTAAATATGTGAATTGCAGGCGAGTATTCGGTTGCGATAAGGGGCTTTTGGTGTAAAAATGCAAGGACGATGATTGCATAGATGAGATAAGGGATTGATTGATGAATCAGTTTTTTAGGTATGTACAATGTGTTTTGAGTGAAGTACATATGTGCACCTATTGAGTTGAAATGTAGGAATACTGAGTTAATGCTATACTAGCAATTCATAATCTACAATTTATTTGTACAATAACGCCTGTTGACACAATTGATTGGATGTGCAAATTAGTAAGTATGAATAAGCATTATTTTTCCAATTTTCTGGATCGACTTTTTCTAATTGTGGCAAGTAGTCTTGTTTTATGTTTGGGACTATTAGTCATTATTGGCTGGTATATTCAGATATTTCCTACTGCAGAAACTTTGGTTTCAAATCAGACTATCTTACCCAATATTGTTTTTGCTTCAGGACTTATTTTCACTGCTCTTTTAGCTGTGACTATCTTCCTCACACAAGTTACACTTAAAGCAAAGCAACGTCTTTCTTACGAACTTAGCGAAAAAGAAAAGGCACTTGCCTACCAACACGCGGTCCTCGATAGTTCAATTTATAGCATCATCACAACGACAACTGATGGAAAAATTCTCGTTTTTAATCAAGCTGCTGAGCGTATGCTAGGTTATAAAGCTGATGAGGTTGTCAATAAATATACCCCAGAGATTTTCCATGATGAAAGTGAAATAAGAAGAATGGCTCAAGAGCTTTCGATTCCAGTCGGATTTAATGTATTTATTGAATCTACTAAAAGTAAAAAACATAATCAACGCGAATGGACATATATTCGCAAAAATGGTTCCCGTTTACCTGTCATGCTTTCTGTTAGCGCTGTAAAAGATGGAAAAAATGGAGTCATTGGGTATTTAGGCATTGCCTATGACATCTCTCAAATGAAAGAAGCAGAGCGCATGAAGAATGAATTGATTGCTGTCACAAGTCATGAACTACGCTCCCCTCTGACCGCTATACGCGGCTCTTTAGGACTTTTAAAAGTGCAGCCCGATCAACGCTCATTACTCGATATCGCAATAAGAAATTGTGATCGATTGATTCATTTAACTTCTGACATCTTGGATATTCAAAAGATGGAGGCAGGAAAAGTGGAGTTTATTTTTAAAGATTTTAAACTTCCAACACTCATTTCGCATAGTATGGAAGTTAATCAAGTACTTGCGATAAATAGTGGATGCCAGATTGTAATCCCAGCGCCCGCTCCCAATGTCATCATTTTTGGGGATGAAAATCGACTCTTGCAAGTGCTTAATAATCTCTTGTCAAATGCAATTAAATATTCCCCACAGGGAGGTAAGATTTCATACGTTTTTACTCAACATGGAGATCGAGTGCGTATTGGAATCAAAGATCAAGGTCCAGGAATTCCTGAGGAGTCACTTCATCTATTGTTTCAGAAATTTTCCCAAATACCTGGTGTGGGTAAAACAGGTACGGGGCTTGGTTTAAATATTGCTAAAGCCATTGTTGATAGGCATGGAGGGACTATTGAAGTTGAGAGCTCCTCCAACGGAACCACTTTTTGGTTAGAGCTTTTCTGTAAAACTCCTATTACTTCCTAACCAAGACAAGCAGCTTCCAGGAGATCGATGTCGAGATTACAAATAAGCTTCAAGTGTTGAGTGATTTTTTTGATATCCCAGTCCCACCAGGCAATGTTTTGAAGACGTTCAATTGTTTTGTCATCGAAACGCATTTTCACTACTTTGGCTGGATTTCCAGCGACAATTGCATAAGCAGGAACATCTTTAATGACCACAGAACGAGTGGCAATAATGGCACCATTGCCAACGGTTACGCCATTTCTAATGACAGAATCATATCCCATCCAAACATCATTACCGATAATGATATCGCCCTTAACAGGCAAGTCAAAGGGATTGTACACATCTTCCCATCCATTTTTAAATACGGGAAAAGGGTAAGTGCTTACCCCATCAAGTTTGTGGTCACCTTTCATAATAAAGCGCGTGTTTGCTGCGATTGCACAAAATTTTCCGATGATGAGTTTCATACGGGCAGAGTCGTAGTTGTATAGAACATTAAGCTCTTCAAATTTTTCTGGTCCATATTGGTGATCATCATAGTAAGTGTAGTCCCCAATGAAGATATTACTGGCTTTAACAAAATTTTTTAGGAAGCCAAGATTATTGTAGCCGTTGATTGGATAAAGAGTGTCAGGTGATGGCCCAAAGTTCGATTCCATGTTTTTTCCTTTTGTTGAGATTCTGATGATAATCCTAGAAACGGCAGTTGGAAACGATTCTAAATCAAAATCTTGCATCTCTTGATCATTTCGAACTGCCGTTTCTAGGATAATCAGAATCATATTTTATCATGTTCAGACTTTTTCATCACATCCATTTTCATTTCGCTGGTTAAATCCGCAGGTAATATCTGTTATTGTAAAATAAAGAAGAATCCAATAAATATGGGTAAGGCTGAAAAGGGAGATCAATCATATGAGTAAAAACCATCAAATTTGGGTTGTCGTTGCAGATAGTTGCCGAGCTAAGATTTATCGATCGATGAGACTTCCCAAAATTGAGGAGATCGCCGATCTTGCTCATCCAGAAAGTGGTTTTCATAACCAAGATTTGGTCTCTTCAAAACCCGGGCATAGTACTAAGCGTGGTGGAGTGAATGGTGTTTCTTACCAGCCAGAGCACGAGCCCAAACAACTGGAAGCCGACAAATTTGCGAGATATCTAGGGGATTATCTCTCTACAGCTCAGCAAAAAGGGGATTATGATCGCCTCTACATTATAGCAGCACCCACTTTTCTAGGATTACTTCGCCAGCACATCTCACCTGAAGTGCAGAAAATGATTATTTCTGAAGAAGCGAAAGATTTGGCATCTTTTAGTCATGCGGCTATTGAAAAGCACCTTTCAAATGTGACATGAGCCAATATACTATAAAAAAATCCACCCTGAATGGTGAGCTTGCCGTTCCTCCATCGAAATCACATACATTGCGTTCGATTCTTTTTGGGTCTCTAGGAAAAGGGAAGAGTGTGATTCATGACTATCTCCCTTCTCCTGATACACAAGCGATGGTTACCGCTTGCCGACTTTTTGGTGCTACATTAGATGTTTCTCCCCGACAAATTATCATTGATGGATTAAATGGAAAAATTGATCGTGCTGAAGATGTGATTTATGCTGGCAATTCAGGGATTGTGCTGCGCTTTTGTGCCGCTGTAGGAGCTTTAGCTAAACATCCTATTGTGGTGACTGGAGATCATTCTATTCGTTACAATCGACCAATGAAACCCCTTCTTGAAGGACTCTCTCAACTAGGTGTATCTGCAGTATCAATGAGAGGTGACTCTTATGCACCTGTAATTATCCAAGGACCGATCAATCCAGGAAAAGCGATATTTTGTGGCATCGATTCTCAACCCGTATCAGCATTGTTGATTGCTTCCATTTTTGCTGAGGGACCAGTCGAGCTTAATATTCAGAATCCTGGCGAGAAGCCATGGGTGGCGTTGACATTGGATTGGTTTGATCGATTAGGGATTTCCTATGACCATCAGAAGTATGAACGTTATCAAATATATGGCAATGCCCGTTATGACGGATTTGAATATCGCGTTCCTGGAGATTTTAGCTCGGCGGCATTTCCTATCGCAGCCGCTCTCATTACTAATTCTGAACTAGTTTTGAAAAATATTGATATGAACGATTCTCAGGGGGATAAGGCTCTCATTCAGGTATTTCAGAAAATGGGAGGAAAAATTGAAATTGATGAGCAAAAAAAGGAGTTGCATGTCAGAAAAAGAGGCACTCTTACTGGAATTAAAGTCGATATCAATGATTTTGTTGATGCGATCACCATTTTAGCAGTTGTTGCCTGTTTTGCTGAAGGAGAAACCATTATCTATAACGGAGCTGTTGCTAAAAATAAGGAGTGTAACCGAATCGATTGTATTGCAACGGAGCTGCGCAAAATGGGTGCTGATATCGCTGAAACGAAAGATGGACTACGTGTAAAGAGATCAGAACTCAAAGGAGCGCATGTTTATTCGCACAATGATCATCGGATGGTGATGTCTCTTTCGGTTGCAGCTTTAGGTGCTGAGGGAGAAACGTCTATTTCATCAGTAGAGTGTGTTTCTAAAACATTCCCTTCATTTGTGAAAGATTTTAAACTAATGGGTGCCGACATTAAGGTGATCGAGTGAATATTATTTTATGTGGGATGCCAGGATGTGGAAAATCGTATCTTGGGAAAATGGTAGCAAGTGAATTGAAACAGGTTTTCGTCGATACAGATGAACTGATCATGTCTGAGTATTCGAGTAGACAAGATACGCGACTAACATGTCGAGAAATTAGTTTGAAAGAAGGAGAGCCCTATTTTCGACGTTTGGAGCATCAAGTTATTCTAGGATTAAAGGATATTCAGAACTCTGTGATTGCAATTGGAGGGGGTGCGTTGTGTACACCAGAAAATATCCCTATCCTCAAAGAGCTTGGATGGATGATCTATTTGAAAGAGTCGCCAGAGGTGCTTCTTACGAGGCTGATGCGTAAAGATCCCCTACCCTCTTATGTTGATCCCAATGATATAGAAGGGTCATTTAATAGGTTATTAAATCAACGACTTCCATTATATGAGCAACACTGCCATACTAGTGTTGATATGGACTCAGAAGATATATTTGAAGTCTTAAATTTAAAAATTTAGCTAAGGGTTGTGTTAGCACGACCACGGACTAAAGTCCGTGCCACAAATAGGTGGCAATAAGTTTTGGTGGGCACGACCACGGACTAAAGTCCGTGCCACAAATAGGTGGCAATGGGTTTTGGTGGGCACGACCACGGACTAAAGTCCGTGCCACAAATTGTAGAAAAAGGAAATAGATGATGGCGAGTAATTCGTTTGGAAATATATTTAGAATCACTACATGGGGGGAATCCCATGGTAAAGCTGTTGGAGTGGTCATTGATGGATGTCCGGCAGGTCTGGAGATCGATGAGAGCATGATCAATTCAGAGCTCTCTCTGCGTGCTCCAGGTAAAAATTCTTATACATCCCCAAGAAAGGAATCTGATCAATGTGAAATCCTCTCAGGTGTGTTTGAAGGGAAAACAACTGGGGCTCCTATTTCAATCATTATTCCCAATCGCGATGTCGATTCAAGTAAATATGAGTCCATCAAAGGGTTGCTCCGACCCGGTCATGCCAATTACACCTATTTGGAAAAGTATGGAGTTTTTGATTATAGAGGTGGAGGGCGTGCCTCTGCGCGTGAAACAGCTTGTCGTGTGGCAGCAGGAGCTGTTGCAAAGAAGCTTTTAGAACATGATGGGATAGAGGTCGTCGCCTATATCAAACAAATAGGAGCTATTGAAGCTGCTATTGAAGCAAACGACCTTGAAACGATGCGCACATCGATACAGCAAAGTCTAGTGTCTTGTCCCGATTCGAATGCAACCTCTGCAATGACTGCTCTGATTGAAAAAACTAAACTTGAGGGAGACTCCCTAGGGGGTATAATCGAATTTGTCGTATTATCGGTTCCTGCTGGACTTGGCGATCCCGTTTATGAGAAGTTAGAAGCTAATCTTGCTCATGCCATGATGAGTTTACCCGCGACTAAGGGATTTGAAATAGGGGCTGGATTTCGATCTGTGAGTATGCAGGGATCAGAACATAATGATCTCTTTAGTAATGAAACGGGTGAGATAAAAACGAAAACAAACAATGCAGGTGGTATTCTAGGTGGGATTTCCACAGGAATGCCAATTGTTGGAAGAGTGGTATTTAAACCAACTTCAAGTATTATGAAAGAACAAAGCACACTTACCACCACAGGAGAAAAGGCAACTTTTCAAATTCCAGTGGGATCGCGCCATGATCCGTGTGTCGCTATCCGCGCTGTCCCAATTGTGGAAGCAATGGTGGCGCTCGTATTGGCAGATGCAATTCTTTTAAGTAGATGTGCCAAGCTATGACTCAGAAGTTGATAACTAAAATTCCCAGAAATTCTGATTCCTATGAAATTGAAATAGGTGAAGGATTATTAAATTCCCAGGCCCAATATCTCTCCACACTTGCTTCAAAATTTGCAATCATCACTCATGACAAGATCGCTCCTTTATATGGTCAGGTATTGTACGATTCACTTTGCGCAGCCGGATTAAAAGCACATCTTTTTTCCTTTCCTGGTGGAGAACAAAATAAAACGCGTGCCACCAAAGAACAGCTAGAAGATCAATTATTTGAAAAGGGATTTGGTCGTGATAGCTGCATAATCGCATTAGGAGGAGGTGTCGTCACTGATTTAGTTGGGTATCTCGCTGCAACTTATTGCAGAGGCGTTCCGTTTGTAACAATTCCTACATCATTGATGGGAATGGTCGATGCTGCAATCGGAGGTAAAACCGGTGTGAATGTGCCTTATGGCAAGAATTTAGTCGGATGCATTTACCAACCTAAAAAGGTAATCATTGACCCGGCCACTCTACGTAGTCTTCCAAAACGGGAATTGGTAGGTGGCGTTGTGGAAATGATTAAACACGGGATTATTTTGAATAGTCAGCTATTTGACTATCTTGAAGCGAATTCAAATAGAATATTAGAATTAGATCCTGCTGTGGTTGAAAAGGCAATATTTGAAAGTTGTCGGATCAAAGTGGTTGTTATCGAAGAGGATGAAAAAGAACAAGGAAAAAGACGTCTTTTGAATTTTGGACATACGATTGGACATGCAATAGAGAAGTTATCGCAATATTCGATACCGCATGGTGAGGCTGTGGCAATTGGAATTTTAGTGGAAAGTTATATTTCAGTACAATTAGGGATACTCAGTCAAAAGTCATTTGAAAGAATAAAGGATGTTTTGGTCCAATACCAGGTACCTTTGTGCCTGCCTTCAAAGTATCCCGAACAAGCATTTATTGCTTCAATGAGTCTAGATAAAAAATCACTTAATGGACGTCCCCGATTTATCATCGTTGATGAGATTGGTTCTTCCCTTCCATACGATTCCAGTTATTGCATCTCAATTGAAGAGGTTTTGCTTAAACAAGCCGTACAATGGATGAACGATGTCTTCTAATCATTTACCCGAGTTGCGAGCTGCTATCGAATTAGGTTCTGGTGCTGTGAGAATTCAGATGAGTCTGGTTGATGCTACCCTTGAACAGATCGTTGGAACATCGATTTTGGCTACGTGTAAGGCCATAAATCTCACTGAGGATGTTGCAAAACATCATGGAATCATCACCGAAGCGATGGAACAGGAACTACTCAAAGTTTTGAGTAAATTCAAAGAAGACGCTCTTACACTGGCTAAAGGGCAAGGACATCAAACAGTGAATTTTATAGGGATTGCAACTGCAATCTATCGTACGGCTAAAAATGCAAATGAACTTCTTAAAAGGGTTGGAGAAAAGCTAAAGGTTAGATTTCAAATCCTTTCCCAAGATGAGGAAGGAGAACTAGGGTTTTGCACGGTTAGAGCTCTTTATCCAACTATGCCTGAGTCATCCTTGGTTGCTTGGGATAGTGGTAATAGCAGCTTTCAAATGACCATTAAGCGGGATAGTCGTTATCATATTTATCAAGGACCCCTTGGAAATGGATCGGTTAGGGTTATTCTCGCGAACGAGATTAGAAATGGTTCTATTTTAAACCCCCTCGATTCTGGGTGTCCAATTTCTCGTGATGAATCTGATTTGCTACAGAGAAAAATTATCGATCGACTACCACCCATTCCTGAATGGCTTCTTCAAGCTCTTTCTTCGAAGGAAGCTATTGTGGCGACGTTTGGAGAAGGTGAGTCCGTTTTTACAATTGTTGGACAGGCCATTCAATCTCTGCGTGGAATTAAAGAACCCATTGCAGAACTCATTATTGTGATTGCAGATGTGAGGAAAGTTATGGATCAGTTTATTAACCTAGAAGAGAAAACACTTCAAAGTCGAAACCTTCATCATAAAACTTTAACTAGCGCTATCCTGCTTGCTACTATCATGCAGCATTTCAATTTGCATCAGATTCAATATAAACGCTGTTTAGGAAATACTCTTGGAATGCTTATTGACTCTCACCTTTGGAAGAAATCACCCATGCCTTCATGAGTTGTTTGATTTTTGTTTGATAGGGAAAGCCCATTAAATTAGCTTTTTTTTTGAATGAATTGAGAAGAGAAGGTTCAATTTTCAAACTAATCAACTGACATTTCTCTGGTGTTTGAGTAACAAGAATCTTATAGTTTTCAAGAAATTCAATTATTTCGTCAGGAGTGAATTTGGAAGATTGAATGAGATTTTCTTTTGTAAAATATTGGATAGTTTTTCTCATAGATTTTCCAGGGCTTTTACATCTTCAATGTCCTGTGGACGTCCTGATGCCTTTTTCATTGTGATTAAGTCTTTTTTAGATAGCACCCTAATTTTACCCTGAGAGGTGTTAATTATCTCTGTATGACCATTTCTAAGATCGTAATTAATGATGATATCAACTTGATTAGTTGGTTTTTTCGGATCGTAGAAATTCCAGGCAATCAGGTTTCTGTTTTGCATATACTCATCTCTAAAATGAAATAAATTATCCGAATTGATTGGAAGCAATGAAACAAGACCTATTTCATTAAACACTTTTTCAGTGTTTTTAAGATTTTTTAGCGTCCAATTGATGACAATATCAACGTCAACAGTACCTCTTAGAGCTCCATGAAGGGCCACAGCATAACCACCAACTATGGCATAAGGGATTTTAACTTGATCTAATGCTTTACAAACTTCATGAATAAACATATTTATTTTCTCGATAGTGGTATATACCGATATATACCACTATCCTTAGTATTTTTGCAATTTATTTCCTAATTAGAATGGATTAATTCATAAGGGAAACGAGATCGTTGCGATTGACAATGCTGTCATCACCGAACCAGATACTCCAAAGTCCTGAAGCAAACCCTTCGTTTGTAAGCGATCCAGCTGTTTTTCCATTAATTAAGACTTCGATATGACCACCAGGAGTTGAGCGGAGAATAAATTCATCCCCTTTATGAGCTCCATTGTTAAGGAATCCGATGAATTGGTCGATTTCCCCTTTCATTTGTTGGTATTTGTCACCTGGAAAGACTTTATGAAATGAATCTCTAAATCCCTCTTCTATTTTATCGGCACCCACATCTCGTACCCATTTCATTGTAAATTGTTTTGCATAGCTATCTGAAAGAGCGATTTGAAATTTGTTTTTGTCTGATTTATCGGCATTTTTTTGTAGGTAGTGGGCAATGCTATACACATTGATCATAAATTTTTTTCGAGTTGCGACTCCAGTTGCTTGTAATTGATAATTCGTTCCATTTGAATCGAAAGAAATTTCTTTAGGAAAAATCTGCTTTGTAGAGTTATCCATGACAGTATTGCCTGCATAAACTGTGCAAGCAAATAAGTTTAAAACTATAAATAATTGAGTTAAGTATTTCATATTTCTCCTATTTAGAAAGTTTTTCTAGAGCCGTTGGGCTTGGGGTGTCTAGAACAAACTTCTTAATTTTAGCTGCACTTTGAGCAGGTGTTAAGTTAGACACATCTAATTCTAAGTCGTAGATCATCCCCTGATGCACAGTGTCGTAATGACTCCGTGCGTGACCAATTGGAGAAGTCCCTCGTTTTTTCTCTCGTTCTTCTAATATAGCTAAAGGAGCATTTATGCCTATAAAATAAACTTTTTGATTTAGAAGAGCATTTACCAAATCGGGTTGCCAGTCGGGTTTGTAGAGGATATAGTCAACAACAAGATTATTTCCCTTTGAAGCATAAGCAGCGATTGCTGCGTGCATTCCAGAGATGATTTTATCCCCTGCCGAACCAACCGTCAGTGGAACAATTTGATGCCCATTGGTATCCTGTTTGATTTCACCTGAGCGGATGAGTTCTCCCGCTTTTGTGTACTGAGCAAAGCGTTTTGTTTTTTCGAAGTCAGAAAGATTCGGATCGGGAATGAGCGCATCGAAAAACGTATCGATGCCTACTTTTAAATACAATTCATCAAACTGCTGTTGGATTTCATTCTGAATGCTCGATTTACCAGAAGCTGAAGGTCCATTTAAGATGATAATCGTCCCGGTTGAGAAAGTTGGATTGTGAAGGAGCATGAATAATCCTAAAAAGATGAAAGATCGAAGGGACATATAATTGGCTTTTGTTTAATTTTTAAATTCATTGACTCGACTCTAGCATAAGTCAACCCAAAATTCAAGTCTCAACAAAGTGATTAATTGCTGAGAGCATACTCTCTGGTTGTTCGATATGAGGGAAGTGCCCACAGTGTTTTAATTGTATCAACTGGGAGTTAGGAATCGATTGATGGAGATGTTCGACTACTTCAGAGGAAACAGGACTTTCCTCTCCATGTAAAATCAGTGTGGGTACTTGTATATTTTTGATTTCCTCGTAAATGTTAAAAGGTTTAAGAAAGAAATTATTTTTGAGAATTTCTAGGACGGATATTCCGCTTAAAAATGCCTCTCTAGATAATTTTAAATTCATTTTTTCGATGTCATTCGGGTTGGAAAGATAGGTTTGAAAATGGAGTTTAAGTCGTCTCTCTGTAGATTGCGGATCGCCCAATTTATATGATTCACTTGCCTCAATTCTTTTAAGTTCATCGAGATGAACCTCTCGTCTTGCTTTTTCTTGAGTAAACAGTTTAAGATCTTCCATAGATGCGGGCATTGGGTCTAATAGGATGAGTTTTTTTACTGATTCGGGGTATTTTAATGTGTATTTTAGAGATAGGAAAGTACCCCAGGAATGACCTAAAATGATGATTTTATTGAGATTGAGCGTTTTTCGAATCGTCTCAATATCCTCGACAAAAATCGGCATATTAATTTGTTCATCATTCAGCTCAAAGACCGATTTCCCACATCCGCGTTGATCATAGAAAACTAGAAAGTGGTTTTCTGATAGATTAGCCATGTAAGGCAGAAGATAATCTTGACTTAACATGGGGGCTCCATGGATTACAATGATGGGATCACCATGACCGAATAATCTGCAAAATAGCTTTCCCTTACCAATGGGAATAAGTTTTTCTTGATGGTTTCTCATCCTTTTTCCTCAATCCAATTTAACATCAGTCTGACTCGATCAGGGTTATTTCTCAGACAATGGTCTCCCCCATTAATTTCCATATAAGTGACATCTCTTTCAGCCAATCGCAATTTAGAGACCATATGATCTCCCTCTTCAAGGGATACCTGTATATCATCAGTTCCTTGAATAATGAGGATAGGAAATTTTGGATCGATACGATTTACCGTGAGGATGGGATCTCGCTGATCAATCCACTCCTTCTTATTTGCTTTATTGAGTCCAAAGTCGTCTGTGAACATTTTTTCCATATCTGCACGAGTCGAGATGGCTAAATTCATATCGAGCAAACCCGAAAGGGAGACAAACTTTGAAAAGTAGGTTTGGAGTTGAGGAAAACGTGCAAGTGCCAAGAAGGCTTGCATGCCTCCACGACTACATCCAACTAAGAATTTTTTGTTATCTTGAAAGCGTAGATTAATTTTTTTTTCTAATTGGGGAATGTAGTCGATCAGATTCATGACATCATTGACATCATTTACTCCAAACTCATCTACACCTTCACTCACTCCTCCTCGGTAGGTTGTTGTAATCACTGTGTACTGGCCTGCACACATGAGATCTTCGCCTGGGTTCATGATTCCCAGGATTCTATTTCCTCCCCTTAACATAACTAATAAGGAGTGATTTGCAGGATCAGGGACAAAGCTAATCAGAGCCTTGATTTTGAGGTTGTCACTTGGATAAATAAAAACAAATGTGCGCCGATTGTATTTTCGAATCAATTGCTTTTGAGCCTCTTTGACATATGGGCTACTCAATAGTTTTTCTGTGATCTCTTGGATTTCGATTTCTGGTGGGAGCTCATAGAATTTTGCATATTCAGCGGAGAGTTTAATCTTTTCTTCAATCATTTTTCGCAAGTTTTCTGGAAACATTATGTGTATTCTCCTCGTATGAGACATATAGTACGGCATGTATTTAGTCACAAATCGAATCATCAAAATGTTGACATACAAATGTCTATCTATCATCATGTATTACTTTTGTTATACTGTTTTTTAATTTTTTATGAGAGGTTTTATGATTGATTGTTCATCTTTTAAAATGGAAGTGGCTTTTGTTAATGGGGTCGCGGACCCGATAAAACAAAACGGAAAAATTATTAGTGAAGGAAAGCATAAAACTCGTATGCAATTGATAGAAGGGTCAAGTTTATATTCGATTGCTGTTTATTCATCCTTTAGTAAAACAGCTCCTAAACTTAATTGGATTGAACGTCTGTATATGGTAGCTGTTAAAATTCAAGATTCAGAGGGTGAAATAGGGTATGTTAAAACCAATACAAATAGTTTAATAAAACGTCTAGGTGTTAATAAAAATGAATGTAAAGATAAGTCAGAATTATCAACGCGTATTTCAGATACAATAAAGCAAATTTATAATAACGGAGTATATAAAGGGCAGTATAAAGATGGTAAAAGACATGGCCAAGGTACCTGTACCTATCCTGATGGAGAGAAGTATGTCGGAGAGTATAAAGATGGTAAAAGGCATGGTCAAGGTACCTGTACCTTTTCTGATGGAGAGAAGTATGTAGGAGAGCATAAAGATGGTAAAAGACATGGCCAAGGTACCTACACATTTTCTGATGGAAGGGTATATGAAGGGGCATTTGAAAATGGTGAAGAGAATGGTCTAGGAACCTATACATGGTCTAGTGGACTGAAGTATGCAGGTGGATTTAAAGATAATGAAATGGAAGGCTCGGGAATCTTTACATATAACGGGAAGGAGTATGAAGGAGAATATAGAGAGGGTAAAAGATATGGTCAAGGAGTTTCTGAGTATCCTTACGGCCTATATGTAGGGGACTTTAAAGATGGTAAAGAGCATGGCCAAGGAACCTTTATCTATTCTGATGGGATGAAGTATGTAGGAGAATACAGAGAGGGTAAGAGGGAAGGCTCTGGGATCTATATATATAACGGGAAGGAGTATGCAGGAGAATATAGAGAGGGTAAAAGGTATGGCCAAGGCATTTTTCTCTTTGAAGACGATAGCATTTATGTAGGGGAATGTGAGAATGATGAAGAGAATGGCCAAGGAACCCGTATATGGCCTGATGGAGAGAAGTATGTGGGAGAATATAAAAATGGTAAAAGACATGGCCAGGGAATCTATACCTATTCTGGCGGAGGTGTTTATGAAGGGGCATTTGAAAATGGTAAAGAGCATGGCCAAGGAACCTATACCTATTCTGACGGAAGTGCTTATAAAGGGGCATTTGAAAATGGTAAAGAGCATGGCCAAGGAACCTTAACCTATTCTGGAGGAGTTGTTTATGAAGGGGCATTTGAAAATGGTAAAAGACATGGCCAGGGAACCTTAACCGATTCTGATAAAGGGGTAGTATATGTAGGAGGCTTTAAAGATGATAAGAAATGTGGCCTAGGAACCTATACCTGTCCTGAGGGCCTATATGTAGGAGGGTATAAAGATGGTAAAAAGCATGGCCAAGGAACCTATACCTATTCTGACAAAAGCGTTTATGAAGGGGCCTTTGAAAATGATAAAGAGAATGGCCAAGGAATCTATACCTATTCTGATGGAGAGAAACTCGAAGGAAAGTGGTTTGAAGGGGTGATTGAAGGCTTAGAATTGGATGAATTGGACGATAAAGTACAATTTTAAAGCAGTTAAAAATCGGAATCGCAAATCTGATGGCATCTCGGTTGCCAAATTTTGTGACCGACGGACACGGACTTTAGTCCGTGTTCGTGCCCTACCCACACCTCGAGCTACCATCTGTGGCACGGACTTTAGTCCGTGTTCGTGCCCTACCCACACCTCGAGCTACCATCTGTGGCACGGACTAAAGAGGAAGTTGTCTTTCCTTTTATTTAGGCAGACTGTAGGTCCATTTGTGCAGGCGTAATCAGTTTGCGCTGATGATCACCTAATTTGTTGAAAATTGCTTTAACTTGTAGTCTAGAAAGATAAGCAAAACGCGTGTATTCTGTGCTGTTACTTCTATAGCGGAATAGTGTTTGCACATAGTTTGGTGACATTGCCTTTAAATCTTCTGGATCAATTTCCTTAAGCTGTTTTTCTGTAAGAAGATCTAACTGGTGCTCACCTAATTTACCTAGGATAACGTGAATTTGATCTTTATTAAGACAAGCAAAACGCGTGTATTCTGTGCTATTACTCCTATAGCGGAATAGTGTTTGCACATAGTTTGGTGACATTGCCTTTAAATCTTCTGGATCAATTTCCTTAAGCTGTTTTTCTGTAAGAAGGTCTAACTGGTGCTCACCTAATTTACCGAGGATGGCGTGAATCTGATTTTTATTAAGACAAGCAAAACGCGTGTATTCTGTGCTGTTGCTCCTATAGCGGAATAGTGTTTGCAAATAGTTTGGTGACATTGCCTTTAAATCTTTTGGATCAATTTCCTTAAGCTGTTTTTCAGTAAGAAGGTCTAACTGATGCTCACCTAATTTACCGAGGATAGCGTGAATTTGATCTTTATTAAGGTAAGCAAAACGCGTATATTCTGTGCTGTTACTCCTA
>Ga0207012_1039_pt1 | contig 32877 bp, 29 predicted proteins | sample Alteio_BWMinCont_80_FD_153471 | JGI IMG/M metagenome (GOLD analysis project Ga0207012, IMG submission 153471) | Enriched cells from forest soil in Barre Woods Harvard Forest LTER site, Petersham, Massachusetts, United States -... | ecosystem: Environmental > Terrestrial > Soil > Temperate forest >...
GGCCGTGTAGGTACGTCACCGATTACTGCCGAATTTATTTTGAAGCTAGGTTGGGCTGTTGGCAAAGTGTTGGCACGAAAAGGTTATGGCAAGGTATTGATTGGAAAGGATACTCGCATTTCTGGGTATATGTTTGAAGCGGTTCTTGAGGCCGGTTTATCAGCGGCAGGTGTTGATATTCATTTATTGGGACCTATGCCTACTCCCGCAATTGCTTATTTAACGCGTACCTTACGTGCTCAGGCAGGCATTGTGATTAGTGCCTCGCATAACCCTTACTATGACAATGGGATTAAATTCTTTTCTGCGCAGGGCAGCAAGTTGCCAGATGAACTAGAGATCGCCATTGAGGATCAACTAGAAAAACCCATGACAACAGTTGATTCAGCTGAGCTTGGCAAGGCAGTGCGTATTGTCGATGCTCCTGGGCGATACATTGAGTTCTGTAAAAGTACTGTGTCATCAGATGTTGCGTTGAATGGACTGAAACTGGTTGTTGATTGCGCTAATGGCGCTGCATATCACATAGCTCCTAATGTATTTCGAGAGTTGGGCGCAGAAGTTTACGAGATCGGTGTTGAGCCCAATGGGCTAAATATTAATTTAGAGTGCGGAGCAACCCACCCTGAAGTATTACAACAGCATGTATTAGCAGAAAAAGCTGATTTAGGTATTGCTCTAGATGGTGATGGCGATCGTGTCATTATGGTTGACCATGAAGGTAATATTCTTGATGGGGATGAATTGTTATATATCATCACGAAACATCGCCAAGAACTCGGAATATTAGAAGGCGGTGTTGTTGGCACTGTTATGTCAAATCTGGGCTTAGAGCAAGCTTTATGGGACATTAATGTTGATTTCGCCCGTGTTCCAGTGGGTGATCGTCATATTATTAGCGAACTAATTAAACGTAAGTGGTACTTAGGTGGAGAGCCATCTGGCCATATCATCTGTTTAGACTCAACAACAACAGGTGATGGTATCATCACTGCGTTACAAGTGTTGTCCGCTATGCAGCATAAACAGCAATCACTGGCTCAATTGAAACTAGGATTGCATAAGTATCCTCAAATACTAGTCAATGTTCAAATAACAGATAATTGTGATCTTGCCCATAAGACTCGCATTCAAGACGCCCTACAAAACGTAGAGGGAGAGCTAGGTAAAGCAGGTAGGGTTTTGTTACGCCGATCCGGCACAGAGCCACTTGTACGAGTGATGGTGGAAGGTAAGGATGCAAATCGCGTTAAACAGCTAGCTAATCAGCTTGCAGATGTTGTAAAAGAAGAGCTTGCAGGATAGAACTACGTTATCACTATCTCCTCTTATCCTTTCACAGCGTAATAAACAGATAAGAGGAGAAGTCGCAAAAGCAAAAAAGATTATTCCATCATTTCTTTTAGCTTCTTAAGTGCTTTGATTTTAATAACTTTGTGGGCTGGTTTAGCCTTAAACATGACTTCTTCACCAGTAAAGGGATTGATACCTTTGCGGGCAGGTCGGGCAGGTTTTTTCACCACATTGATTTTTAACAATCCTGGCATGACAAATTTTCCTGGTCCACGTGATTTCACGTGAAGTTCGATTACTTTAGTCAGCGCCTCAAGGGATGCGACAACATCTTTTTTAGCAAGAGATGTGATGTCTGTCATAGCCTTGATTATGCCGCCTTTGGTAAGCGGGTCTTTCACTGAGATTACGGGCGTTTTCTTCGCAGCCAGTGTTGTTTTCTTTACGGTTTTTTTCTTACCATTCCCTGTAGATTTGGCAGTTGCTTTCTTTCTAGCAGCCATCGTTTTTTCCTCATATTAAAAGTCAATGATGCACTGCATACACTATCAATTTCCGCATGGTTTTGCGAGTTTTTTTGCAAAAAAAACCATTAGAAAAGTGAAAAAGCTCGTTTTTATCCGGTTTTTTACGCGATTGATGGGGTTTCCTGATAAAAGTGATAGAACACTTGCTTGTTTTGAGGCATTACTATAAAATTCCCCATCTTTTGATATTGGGTATTTTTAATGTGGTTTACTCCCACGGAGTAGGAGTCATATGAAGACATATGCGATTACGCGGCAAGCACAAACCAGAATACACTCCTCATGTTGATACAGGGGATTTTATTGTTATTATTAATGCAGACCAGGTTAAGGTAACTGGAAACAAGAGCAAAGATAAAATTTATTATAGCCATTCGGGTTTTCCTGGTGGTCTTAAAGAGGTTACTTTTGAGAAGTTGCTCGCTAAACATCCTACGCGAGTGCTCGAAATTGCGGTTAAGGGCATGTTACCCAAGAATCCATTGGGACGTGCGATGTACCGTAAGTTGAAGGTGTATGCTGGAGTTGAACATCCACATACGGCACAACAACCACAGTTACTTGATCTTGATACGGAATAAATTGAATATGGCAGCAGCAAAGCAAAATTGTTATGGCACTGGTCGACGTAAAACATCTACGGCGCGAGTTTATTTGAAGCCAGGTACCGGTAATATTGTTATTAATACAAACACGCTGGATAAATATTTCGGGCGTAAGACCGCGCGAATGATTGTTCGTCAACCACTGGAAGCGACTAACTTGCTAGACAAGTTTGATATTACGGTCACTGTAAGAGGCGGTGGAATGAATGGGCAAGCTGGTGCGATTCGTCATGGCATTGCTCGTGCATTGCTAAAGTATGATGAACAACTCGGTACCGATCCGACTAGCGAGAATTCTCTGCGAAAAATCTTGCGTAAAGCGGGCTATCTAACACGCGATGCGAGAGAAGTTGAACGTAAGAAGGTCGGCCGACATAAAGCGCGTAAGGGTACACAATACTCTAAGCGTTAATCCTGATAGGCGGAAATTCTAAAAGGTTGCTATCCCCTCAGTATGTCTATGAGCCTTATGTGTATGATGTGTTACCTGAGGCTTATAGCGAAGACGTGCAAGATGAGCATGGAACACAGGGAAGCCCTGGGTGATGATGAGTGAGTAGTTGGGGGATCGTCTAGCGGTAGGACTGCGGACTCTGACTCCGTTAACCTAGGTTCGAATCCTAGTCCCCCAGCCAGCCCAAACATATTATGAGAAAGCTGATGTTCTAGCTCATGTTGATATGAATGCTTGTTGTCTTTTTTGGCTTTTTATCTTACAGGGTAGTTGATGCTGATAAATAATGTGTTATTGAGGAGTATTTATAATGGCGATAGTTGCCAACAAAAGATCGATCATGACGTTGTATTCCGGTTCGTTGGACATTTATAGTCATCGAGTTCGCATTGTATTAGCTGAAAAAGGCGTTGCTGTAGATGTTGTTAATACCGATTCTAACGATAAGCTAGAAGACTTGCTTGAGCTTAATCCTTACGGTAATTCACCAACTTTAGTAGACCGTGATTTAGTGTTGTACGATGCTAATATTATCATGGAATACTTAGATGAACGTTTTCCCCATCCCCCATTGATGCCTGTATACCCAGTTGCTCGCGCTAAAACGCGATTGATGATATACCGCATTGATAAGGAATGGAGTGCGTTAGTCCGTCAAATTGAGTCAGGGAAGCCTGATGAAGTGCAAGCTGCTAGTAAAGAGCTAAAAAGTTATTTAGTTAAACTAGCGCCTGTTTTTGCTAATTCAGCTTATTTTCTCAATGAAGATTTCACTTTGGTTGATTGTTGTATTGCCCCAATTTTGTGGCGTTTGCCAGCATGGGGAATAACATTACCACCTGAAGCGAAGGCTGTGATGAAATATGCAGAACGCGTATTTGAGCGCGATTCTTTTCAAGCAAGCCTAACAGAAGCTGAGCAAGACTTAAGAAAAGTTGCAAAAGCTGAAACTGCCTAGCATAAGAGGATAATATGCTTTCTAATAAACCTTATTTGATTCGCGCGTTTTATGAATGGATTGTCGATAGCCAATGCACACCATTATTGGTAATCGATGCAACCATGCCGCGTTGCAATGTTCCACAAGAGTACGTGGAAAATGGCGAAATTATTTTAAATATCTCACCTGATGCTATACGCGATCTAAAAGTTAATAGCAATTTAGTCGAGTTTAAAGCGTCTTTCTCGGGAATCGCACATTTGATTTCTGTTCCGGTCAGAGCTGTGTTAGCAGTTTATGCAGAAGAGAACGGGCAAGGAATGTTTTTTGATGTTGAGAATGAAGAAGACAGTGATTGGGCTGATGATGTTCCTTTAGTGACGTCAGAAACATCTGCAAATGGAACTGCGGACAAGAAACAGCGACCATCTTATTTAAAACTGGTTGAATAATATTTCTTAAGTTAGTTCTATTTTTTTACTTTTCTCCTGTGTATATCCAAAAATAGCAGCAGGCCTCGTTGGGCCTGCTGCTATTTTTTTTGTTGCGCGATCAGGGACAAGAGCATAGTTTTCTGTTTTTTTCTTATTTGTAGACGATGTCGTATAGAGCAACTACCGCGGAGAATTGAGTGTCACCGTATGCAAGGACGTATTTATGCTAGCTGTTAACACAGCTTCATCTTTTGTGTCTGTTTTGTTTTTTGGGGATGCTGGGGGAGAAAAAAAGCGCATCGATTGAAGAGGGGCATTTTGGTCTATAGTTACGGTGATAATATTTTTTTCTGTTTTGTGATGCTCTTTTTCGCTTCCATTGTCGCTATTGGATGAATTGGAAGATGATGCCATAGGAGATATCATCGTAGCAACAAAGGTTGAAGGCGAGAGACTTGATGGGGGTGAAGGCGAATATTCTAATCCAGACCCGTTGTTAGAAAAATTTTCAGGACTTTGAGTGGGGCTCGAAATCGATATTGGGCTCGAATGAGGAGCTGAAGGTGAAAGGCTTATCGTATTGTTAAAGTGGTGAGAAAAGATCTGCTCAGTTAGTATGGAAACAAGTTTTTTATCTTTCAGAATGGAAGTATGAGTTCCTGCCTGAAGTGGAATCTCAATGATTTCTTTCGCAAATCCTGTCCAGCCACCATCAGTCCCGCATTTAAATTTTGCTCGAGTTTCAGGAGTTGTAATAATAGAAAGAGAATTCAGGCTGGTCGTCAGTGTGGAGCAATCAATTAGTTCTAGTAGATTGCGTTTAACAATATTTGTGTAGGCATGCAGTTTGACGCCTTCTATGTCATCTAAATCCACCTCTAGATCTAGGCAGATTTGGTTATAAATCTCTTTGATTTGATTGGTGCATTTTCTATCATGACTGACTAGCGGTAATGCCGTAATTTTTTTTATAAAAGTGTCTTTTGCTTCTCCGCATTTTGTAAAGGATAAGCGAGCATCATCAAATCCCGAAAGATTCACAATGTGGTGCATGATCTCTATGAGTGCTGCTGTAGCATCCTTATTTCCCGCAAAGTATTCTTTATACATATGGGGCGCGGGAGCATCTATAATGCATAGCGAAACGTTTACACCCGTTTCTTTAAGTTGTTGCGCAGCATTAGCAGCAAGCACGCTGCCAAAAGAATATCCTACTAGCAATACAGCGGTATCGGGGGGAAAGCCATGTTTCGTAAAAGTGGCAGACACTGTATCGGTAATATTTTTAACGAGGAGATCGATATAAAGGGCTGTTGAGTCTGGAAGTTCAACCCGGTTAGATGATTTGGGGACTCGTGGATCGCTGTATGTAGCAACTTCAACGTCTGCTAAGTTTTGGTCGTCAAGATTTTTTGCAAGGCTCGTTGCTAAATATTGAAAGGTTAATTTTCCGTTACCGTCAATACCAGGAACAAACAAAACTAGGCCAGGGTTAGCGCTGCGATCGTGCATTTAAAACTCCTCATTAGTTAGCTATGCAATAACAACGCACAATGATAATTGTGCAAAATCGCTCAGAGTCTTTAAATTTATAATGGCGAATTGTCACGCAAGTCGCAATTATACTCGATTTTTATATACATGCTATAGCTGATAATTTCAGTCGTATTCTTTATGTTTAATTATAATACAGCGCTAGGGGTTGGAGATGCGGTTTTAGATGATTGGTTAGCAAGGGCTTTAGGTTGTGATGATACCTGCTGTCCAATAAAGTGAAGGCGAGAAAATGGTGAAACATCGCGATGTTCCGGTACGCTAGATAAACTTGAGACGGTTCCCGGTGTGCTCTGATCTCTTCTTCTGCGAATGAAATCAAAGCTAACGGAAGGTGAGGCCATATTAGTTCTAGCGCGTAGTATCAATTTTTCTAAGAGCGTAGCTAATTTCTCTATAGTATTATTTTCAAATAGCATGTTAACAGTGACATGTTCAGCAGCATTACTAAAAAACTTATGATTAAGCGTTATTTCCAGCTTTGCTATGGACATAGAGTCTCCGCCTAAATCGGAAAATTCATGATTAATTCCAAAGTCGGCTTGTTGAGGAAGAAGATCAACCCATATTTTTTTGAGCAGCCCCTGTAAATTATTTTTAGGTAATACAATTTCTCCTTGACGAATGGCTTCGTGAGCTGGTTTGGGTAATTGTTTATAATCTATTTTGCCATTTGCATTAAGGGGGAGACTTTGCAAACAAGTAATTGTAACTTTTGCTGCAATGGGTAGTGTAGAGACTAACAGCGTATTTAATTTTTCTTTCCAGGTAATATCTAGTACGTTGCTTTTGGGCACCACATAGGCAAGCAGAGTTTTTTGATCAGGAGAAATGACAACGGCATCTTTAACTAAAGGATGTTCTTTTAATCGCGCTTCAATACCATCTAACTCAATTCGTATACCATGAATTTTTATTTGTCTATCCATACGGCGTAGAAAAATAATAGCACCATCTTCGTCACGATAGGCATAATCACCTGTTTTATAGTATTTTTTCTCGGGAAATTTTTCCGCGGTCAGTTGTGGATTGTTTAAATATCCTGCCGCTAAACAATTGCCGGCAATGACTAGCTCACCAGGAAACTTGATAGGAAGTTCATTGCCATTCGGATCCCAGATGAGAAGCTTAACGTTAGGAATAGGATGGCCAATTGATGTGTCCGGTTCGTTGGGTCTGCATATGTGTGTAGTCACACAAACGGTTGCCTCTGTTGGCCCATATTCGTTTCGAATGACTTTTCCGGATTCTAGCCACTGTTGTATGGTGTCTTTATCTGGGGTGGCTCCCATGGTGGTAACATCATAAAGGCTAGGTAGTTCCTTTGGATCAAGGTTAGCGAGCACTTTAGGTAGTAGGACAGCGACATTAATTTCTGCACTTTTGATGACGTGTTGCAATATGACTGGAGAAAGTCGCCCACGGTCATATATAAAATGTGCTTCACCATTTTCTAATAATAATGCTTGGAACATCTCAAGAAATACAGCATCAAATGTGGGAGGAGCTGTGCACAGCATTTTGCTGCCCGGTTTAAACTTTCTATAGGCAAGCGCATTTGCTAAGTTGCTTAAGCCGCGATGTGGAACCATGACTCCCTTGGGATTACCTGTGGTACCTGATGTATAAATAATATAGGCCAGGTTTTCTGGCGTGAGCTTTGGTTTTTGATAAACAAGCTTAAGATCTTGGATGTTTTGTCTTATTGTTTTTAGATGATTAAGATTGATATTCACGATGGATAAGTTTGTGGAAAACAAGTTGTTGGTCTGATCATTGACTAAGACCATAGTCAGTTTGGTATCAATTATTTTATAACGTAATGAGGTACAGTCTTCTATTTCGAGGGGTGCAATAATGCCGCCAGCTTTAAATATAGAAATGACCGCAATAACAAAATGGATAGAGCGAGGCAGGCATAAACCGACAATTTTATCCGGACCTATTTCCTTGTGTTGCAGATATGCCGCCAGTTCATTTGTAATTTCGTCAAGTTCTTCGTAGGTTATTGTTTCTCTAGAGGTGAAATTATTTTCTTTTGTTTCATCGTGCGGTTCGGAGTCTGTACTTGTTTTCGGAAGTAGCTCATGATGAAAAACAACAGCTGTTTTTTTAGGTGATTTTTTTGCATTTTCAGAAAACATTCCATGAATGAAACCGGGTAAGATGATATCTATTTCTGTGTTGTTGAAATGTGATAAATGTTTTTTTGCTTGATCCGAGAGTAAAGGTATAACGGAAACTTTATTCTCCGGTGTGATTACGATATTTTCTAATAATGTTTGCCAGCAGTCAGTGAGGTTCTTGATGGTGAACGGTTTAAAGAGATTTGCATCATATTCAATGAGTCCATTTACGCTATCATCGTCGCAGTGATTTAGATAGATTCCAAAATATTTATAAGGTGATGTAGCCTTTTTTTCGTTCCAGCTGAAAGTGATACCTAATGGCATATTATTCAATACTTGGTTTTGATCAGCTTCATGCGTGACGCTGACGACTTGCTTCAGCAACTCATGAAAAGTTGGATTGTCACTGAGGTCAATGCGCAGAGGGTATGTTCCCGTGTTATGATGATTAGCGTTAATGCAGAGGTCGCTTTGCCCTGTGTATCGATATAGCAGTACATAAAGACTAGTTAGCAAGGTAATTTGTAGAGTTGTACCGCGTTCTGTTGCGATCGTAATAAGTTTTTTAGAAAGCGCGCTAGGAATACAAATGTTATTACGGTTAATGCCAACTTTTTTTTCAGTTGTTTCTGGGAAATCGGTTACTAGATGAAGAGGGGCAAGGGCTTCCAGCTTTTTCTGCCAATAATCATGTTTATCAATAGATTGCAGAATGGTTGTTGAGCTAGAAAACATATCGAGTATCCTCTTGTTTTTCCATCATAAAAGTCTAAAATGCTCGCGCATTTTATTACACATTTCGTAGATACGATGATTGTGATAACATTGCCGACAGTTTAGTGACTGAATAAAATGGGTTAACTGATTATAATTATTATTATAAAAATAAATATGCTTTATTTATGAAGGTAAAAGATAACACATTGTGACGATACTAACAATATTCGAGTAGGTAGATATGAAGAAATTGCCACAGCAGCAAGGGGTGAACGAAGCAAAACATCCCGCGGGACCCGATGAAGTCAGTCGTTTTTTTCAGTTTTTTGCTGAAAAAAGCCAAACTGTATTTTGGGTTAGAGATCCTAAGGGTAATCGGCAATTATATGTTAGTCCTGCTTTCGAAAAGGTTTGGGGGCGCAGTTGTGCCGAACTATATAAAAATCCAGACTTTTGGATTGAGACAGTTATTCCCGAAGACCGTGGTCCTGATAGCGCAGAGATGCGGTTGCAAAATTTAGCCGAAAAAGGTCCTGATGAAAAATACGAGTGGCGTTTTCGCATTCAACATCCAGATGGTCGTATTCTATGGATTAAGGATGTTAGTTTTCCTATCTATGATGATAATAATGAATTTATTGGATTTGCGGGTATAGGCGAGAACATTACAGAAGATGTATTACGCGAGCAACAATTGTGTGAGGCTATGCAACGCGCTGAAGCGGCGAATCAGGCAAAATCTGATTTTTTGGCCATGATGAGCCATGAGTTGCGCACACCTCTAAATGCTATTCTCGGCATGGCGCAGATTTTACGAATGAAAGGCATTAATAAAGAATTAGAAGAGTGTGTTGATATTATTGCACATGCGGGCAATAGTTTGTTGGCGTTGGTCAGCGACATTCTAGATTTTGCGAAACTAGAAGTAGGTAAGTTATCCTTCTCGAATGATCCGTTAGATTTGCATTTGTTAACGTCGCAAGTGGTTTATAGTTTGCATCACCAAGCTCAATCAAAACAAATTGATTTAGAGCTCGATTATCAAGAGGGCGTTCCAGCTCTTGTTGTGAGTGATTCTAAGCGTATCCGACAAGTCTTGGCTAATTTGATTGGTAATGCGATTAAGTTTACCGATAAAGGTTATGTAAAAGTAAAAGTAAAATGTATTGAGCGAACGGCAGAAGAAGCAAAGTTATGTATTACAGTGGTAGATACGGGTCTTGGTATTAGTGAAGATAAACTAGATTTTATTTTCGAAAAATTTAGTCAGATCGATTCCATTTATCAGCGCAAATATCAGGGAACAGGGCTTGGTTTGGCCATCACAAAAGAATTGCTTGAAAAAATGGGTGGTGAAATTAGCGTACACAGCCAATTAGGAAAAGGATCAGAGTTTAGTATTACCCTACCAGTTTTGTTACAGATGCCTTCGCTAGAAAAATCATCGCGCTCGAATCATTTTTCTCAGTCAATGAAAAAATCCCCTCAGTATGCCGAAAAATTAAGTTACAACCTGAATATTTTATTAGTCGAAGATCACTTTATAAACCAAAAAATTGCAAAAATTTTATTGGAAGAAATGGGTTGCAAGGTTGAGATTATCGATAGCGGATACCAAGCGCTAGAGCACCTTCAGCAGCATCAAGACTACGATATTATTTTTATGGATATTGGTTTGCCTGATATGAGTGGTTTTGAAGTGGTGGCTGCCATTCGGCAAAAGCAAATACTCCGCAGAAATATCCCGATAATCGCGATGACTGCGCATATTCTGGAGCGTGATAAACAACAGTGTTTTGCCGTGGGTATGGATGGAATTATTGCTAAGCCAATAGCGCATGAAGAATTAGTTGCTACTTTGCATTATTGGGCGCAGCAAAAAGCTGAAAGAGTCGAGTAGAGCCAGGAGCGTGTGAGTGCGATTGAAAGTGTCACGCGTTTTTAATTGTTTTGCTAATATGCAAATAAGAAAAAACCCGCACAACATTTTGTACGCCAGAGGTGGTTCGAGCAATGTCTGTTGCTATGTATCCTTGATTAGGAAAAACAATTCCAATCAAATAAACAGTACCGTTTTCTGTGATGACTTTGATCTGGCTTGGATCTATTTCGTTCTCAGCGATAAGTTGTGTTTTAACCTTGGTGGTAATCCATGCGTCACTGATGCGTGTTAGGTTGGAAGTTGGGTTCATAACAGTCGTTAGGTTATAGACCTCACTGACATCATGAATTTTTTTTGCGATTGTTGTCAGTTCATCGCGGAGTTCAGGTGATCGAACTTGGCCAGTTAATACAATGACATTATTGAGTGTGCTGACGGAGACGTTGCTGGTTTTATAGCGGTCTGTTTTCCAGTGAATGGCACGATCAGTTTGCATGGTGAGGTACTGATCATGCAGGGTGTTTTGAAGGTTATGGTGTTCGTATGCAACTTGAGCGCCGCTCGTGACGGCTGTAGTAAGGCAGCTTTGCAGCAAGCAGACTACTGCCAGCGAAAAAATAAGTTTTATGAAAAGTCCGAGTTTTTTCATGATGTCCATTGAAGCGCGAATAAAGTTCCTTTATTAATTCTGTTCCCTGTTACTTAGTTTGTATACTGAAAAATTTTCACCACTTTTTGCACGCCAGCTACTTGGCGGGCAATATTGACGGTGGTATCAGCCTGATCGCGAGTAACCAGACCCATTAGGTAAACGGTGCCATTTTCGCTGATAACTTTGATCGTGCCTGATTTTAGGTCTTTGGTTGCAAGCATTTGTGTTTTAATTTTTGTTGTTATCCAAGAGTCGCTGGCTCGCGTCAATGAAGAGGTGGGGCCTTTGACGGCGACCTCATCATAGACTTGTCCAACATCCGCTACGCTGTGTATGGCATCTTCTGCTTGTTGGCGTAATTCGGGAGTGGTGGCTTCGCCAGTTATCAACACGACTTTATTAAATGTGGTTATATTTATGTGAGCGCTATCACGCAGTTCTGGAATTGCATTGATTTTATCAACGGCGGTATTAGTTATTTTTCGATCCATCATAATTTGTTCTAGCTTTCGGTGATCGTAGACAACTGCGACCGCGGCAGCGCCAGCAGCAGCACCGGCAATAAAAAAGCAACCCTGTAAGGACAGAGCGAGTGTGATAATAGCTATCAGTTTTTTCATGTATTTATTTCCCCATGACCGAATAATCGATAATCGACGATATCGCAAATGCAATGAATAATGAGTAGATGGGTTTCTTGGATTCGCGCAGTTTCATGAGCGGGAACACGTATTTCGATATCGTCATCTTGTAATAAGCCGGGTATTTTACCACCATCAAGGCCGGTCATGGCAATAACATTTATCTTTTTATCATGGGCTGCTTTAATCGCATTTAATACATTGGCGGAATTTCCACTGGTTGAAATGGCTAATAAAAGATCACCAGGCTGACCAAGTGCTCTTAACTGTTTAGCAAAAACGTCGTTGTAATTGTAGTCATTGGCAATAGAGGTAAGTGTTGCTATATCTGCTGTTAAAGCGATGGCAGGCAAGCCTGGGCGCTCATGCTTGAAGCGATTCAGCATCTCTGAGGAAAAACGCATAGCATCGCAAGCGGACCCACCATTGCCGCAACTCATGATTTTGTGGCCGTCTAGCAAGCATTGCACGATCTTGTCGCATGCTAACGCCAGAATGTCGGATAAGATATCCACGGAGTTAATTTTAGTTTGAATGCTTTCACTGAAGTTGTGTTTAATTCGTTCGAGTATCGTATTCATAAGTATAGGGTTTCTTAGAATTTTTTAATTAGAAAGGGTTCGCGGGGAAGGCATCTTTGATCCATTCCACAGTTGCCTTCGTCTGGGCATAGCTTATGCCAATTACATCGAATCGACAATTGACTTTATTGAACCATTTTTGTTGGTATAGGTAATAGGTTGCTGTTTTGACGATTTTCTTTTGTTTGTGACGAGTGACACTTTCAAAAGCGTTTCCGTAGCGCGGATTATTGCGTACGCGAACTTCCACGAAAACAACATCGTCACGATCTCGCATGATTAAGTCAATTTCACCACTACGGCAGCGATAATTACGTTTCAGCAGTTCTAAACCATTTGCCAGGAGGAAGTCGCAGGCTTGTTGTTCCGCAACTTGTCCAGTATAGATTGTGTTAGGGATGTCCGTCATGCATGAGTGCCCAAGCAGATCGTCGATAGAATTGTTTCTGCGAAGTCAATGTCAGTGCTCCCGTTGCAGCATAAGCCGGAAAAGCCGGTAGAGTGTTAAAGCGAGGCAGCTCGTGGCTGATGAGGTAAGAGTCAAGACCCACAGCAAATAAGCGATTCGATGAAGATGAATTTGCGGCGGGTCTATTTAGAACCCAGGGAATATCGCAGAACACTACATCATTGAGGTCGACATCCTTTTGAGGTTGAGGTGTGCCAGAATAAATGGATGACGTCGCGTAAATGGGCATCGCCTTGTCTACATAATAAAATCGTAATAACGGCACAATTTCTCTCGCATTTTGTGGTGGCGCTAGCAAAAAGATGACGTCAAAATCGTGGCGACGTTGTCGTTCTAAAGAGGCTTTGTCTTCTTGATCCTTTGATTTGGCTCTATCTTCTTTAGGGTTGACGTGTAGTAACCGCGCAATTTCTTTTGTCATGTCTGATTGTGGTGAAAAATACAGGGTGTCGGTTATCGTGCCGCCATTTCCCTGCCAGCGCGTAGAGAGTGCTTTATAAACGCGTTGTCCCCATTCATTTTGCGGTACGATGATGAGCGCGCGTGAAGATCCCGTTTGCCATGCTTTGTCTGCAATCTGTTTTGCTTCGTCAGTGGGTGATAAGCCAAACTGGTAAAGATTCGTTGGTAAGGAGCCAAACCAAACATCCGTGTAATTTAACGTAATAGTCGGAATACTAAAGCTGCCACGGCTAGTCAGTTGTCGCACCTCTGTTTTTGTTAGTGGTCCAATGACGATATCTGCGCCTTTATTTGCGGCTTGTTGGTATAGGCTAGCTACATTTAGGGTGAGACTAGTGTCATAGAATGTAATGGTTTGTTGTGTGGCTGTTTTCGATAATTCTGCATAGTAAGCGCTCATGAACCCATCTCTGACAGCATTACCCAGCGCTGCTTCTTTGCCTTTTAGAGGAAGTAATACGGCAATACGCTTAGGCGGGGCAATTGTCAGCATGTTATTGAGGGTGGAATCGGAAGGAAAAAGTTGATTACCCGGATGAGCCGAGTATTGACCGCGCCATGCAATAAGTTCGCGAACAAGTTGTGGGGTATCGACACTGTAGCGTTTGCTGATGATGGCTAGCTTAATCCAAGCAGCCGCATCAGCATTGCCAGACGATTGGTTCGCTTCGAGCTTGTCTAGCGGAACTTGCTGGAGCTTGGCCCAGATTGTTTCGGCGCTACCTTGCCAAAAGGCTGGATTTTCTAGTTGAGATGAGGGAGTATTGTCGCGAGTCGCTTGGCCAGTGAAAAAGCTGGTATCAAACGCATGTGACCCAGAACAACTGGTTAGTATCAGTGCACATAGCGCTGCAAAATAAAGAGTTAAAGTGTGTTTTCGCATAGGTTTAGTCATATCATCTGAATTTTTTGAATATAAAAGATTAACATTTCACCGTATGAATATAAATAGCTTGGGTACTTTATATATCGTTGCAACGCCTATTGGTAATCTACAAGATATCAGTTTTCGGGCTGTTGACGTCTTAAAAACCGTTAATTGTATCGTTGCTGAAGATACCCGACACAGTCAGTCTCTGCTCCAGCATTTTTCAATTAAAACAACAACGATTGCCTTGCATGAGCATAATGAGCGTGAACGCACAGCTAAATTGCTTGAGCGTTTGCAGCAAGGGGAGTCAATTGCCCTAATCAGCGATGCAGGCACGCCGCTAATCAGCGATCCTGGATACTATCTTGTGCGTGAAGCAAAATTAGCCGGAATTCGCGTCGTTCCTGTTCCAGGAGCATGTGCGGCTATTGCAGCGTTAAGCGTGGCAGGGTTGCCTACAGATCGGTTTCTGTTTGAGGGGTTTTTGCCGGCAAAATCGGGTGCACGCATGCAGCGCCTTGAGGCTTTGCGTAGCGAGTCGCGCACCATGATTTTTTATGAGGCTCCGCATCGTATTCTGGATCTTCTGCATGCTATGCAAACTGTTTGGGGTGAGACAAGACAAGCGGTGATTGCGCGTGAGCTAACTAAAATGTTTGAAACAATCATGCCAGGCTCGCTCGCCGAACTTATTACCCGAGTAACAGAAGATACGAATCAACAGCGGGGCGAAATTGTTGTTATTGTCGAAGGAATGACGGTGCTTTCTACAGAGGCAGAAGCAGATGCGGAGCGGGTGTTAACAATTTTGCTAGATGCGTTACCTCTCAAACAAGCTGTTGAGTTAGCAACGAAGATTACGGGCCAGAAAAAAAATGATGTTTATGAAGCGGCTTTGCAAATCAAAAGCAAAAACACCTAAACTCATGGATGCCTCCATTTGAGCTTTATTTTTTCTTTTTGACAGGAGGCGCTTTTTTCAACTCACTAGCAAGTTTTTCTCCCTTACTCCTAAAGTCTCCCATTTTTATCTTAGCCTCTATCGCCAGCAGCTCTTTCTCTGAAATCGTTTTACCCAGTGTTTTTTCAAAGAGCCTGTCAAACTCAGGATTGGAATTCATCATGATCGCCGCATATAGCTCTAATATTTTTTCCTCAAAGGAAAAAACGGTTACTTTTGTTATGCCCTGATGAGAGTTTTCTTGTAATTCCTGAAGTTCTTCCAATAGATGGTCGGCATAAATCCTGATGTTCTTGCACCACAAGCTATCGGTTTGCTTGTCATTCTTGTATTTTTCATCAAACGCATCGAGACTTTGCTCTATGCACAAAAGCAGGCGACAAACAGGGCTTTTTTCTTTATTTAGGCGTTTGTAAAACATGTCGCGATCCAGCATGCTCCACCTCTTTTTTACGTGCCAGTTAATCTTAAGTATAAACCAACATGCTGGTTGTTATAACAGAATAGAACAATGCGGCAGTTCATTTGCAAATATCGAGACTAAATACTACTCATGTTGCCCGTAATAGGCTATTCTATGCCTTGAGTTGGCCGAGGCAGTCGCTGTTTTGAACCTTTATGGGTTTGAGATGGAGGAAAGTCCGGGCTCCATAGGGCAGAGTGCCAGGTAACGCCTGGGAAGCGCGAGTTTACGGAAAGTGCCACAGAAAATATACCGCCCCGTGTCTAACAAGATACGAGGTAAGGGTGAAAAGGTGCGGTAAGAGCGCACCGCGCAACTGGTAACAGTTGTGGCATGGAAAACCCCACTCGGAGCAAGACCAAATAGGAGCTTACGTGAATATCCCAAAAAGATATTCATACAGTGTGGCCCACACTTAGCTCGGGTAGGTTGCTTGAGGTGTCTGGCGACAGACATCCCAGATAAATGATTGTCCACGACAGAACCCGGCTTATTGGCTAACTCTTCTTTTTTTGTTGCTGTTTACCCCTTTTGTTTTTCGATAGCCCAAAATATCTCCCTCGCGAGAAAATTTAGTGGTAGATACCCTATTAGGCATCCGGAGAATTCCTAAGTAGGCCCTAAGTGGGAGAGTCTCATATTATCAATGAGCTAAGAGAAACTTTTGTGGTAAAAAGTGGTGTATTGTGGGAGATTGTGGTATATTGACTATACGGAAAAGTTCCATTTCCTGGGGCGTTTAAGGATTAAATGCTTTCGCTGTAAGGAGTACAAACGTGTTTAGAGGTGTTAACGGGGTCAACATCGATGTAAAGGGTAGGATAGTGGTACCTACTCGTTACCGTGACCGGCTGCAACAAGAGAGCCGCGGTTGCGTTGTGTTGACGATTGACACGGAAGAACGTTGTTTGCTTTTGTATCCTATCGCTGCATGGGAAGACATCGAAAACAAATTAGCTGCATTACCCAGTTTTAATTCTGCGGCACGCCGTATTCAACGATTGCTAATAGGTCACGCTACCGAGGCGGATATCGACAACCACGGACGTATTTTATTGCCTCCGTTATTGCGGGAATATGCTGGTCTCAGTAAGCGAGCCATGTTGGTTGGACAAGGTAAGAAGTTCGAATTGTGGGATGAAGAACATTGGCAAACGCGTCGTAGCAAATGGTTGGATGAAGAATCTGACTCAGATACGAATTTGCCAGAAGAAGTTAAATCACTTTCATTGTAATATTGCGACCCTCTCAAAAGAGGTTTTATATGGCGGCATGTCGAATGAACGAAGAAGTAGGTACACACCTTCCGGTTTTACTGGACGAGGTTATAGAAAACCTCGCCATAAAATCTGATGGCATTTATGTCGATGCCACTTTTGGCCGTGGTGGCCATGCACAAGCTATTCTTAATCAACTCGGGCCAACCGGACGGTTGTTAGCGCTGGACAAAGATCCTGAAGCTATTGCTCATGCCAGAGCACGGTTTGCAGGCGATCAACGTTTTGCTATACAGCATGGTTCGTTTGCTGGGTTACAAGAATATTTAACGGGTATGGGTTATTTCGGAAAAGTGGATGGCATTTTCTTTGACTTGGGCGTTTCATCGCCTCAGCTAGATGATGCGGAGCGCGGTTTTAGTTTTATGCGAGATGGCAAGCTTGATATGCGCATGAATTCCTCTCAAGGTATTGATGCCGCGACTTGGATTGCGACAGTGCAAGAAGAAGAGCTAGCAAATGTGTTGTGGGAATACGGAGAGGAAAAGTTTTCACGTCGTATAGCGCGTTCGGTTGTTCAAAAGCGTCAAGAGGTGCCTATCGTGACAACCAAGCAATTAGCGGACATTGTTTCTGCCGCTATTCCTCGCTGGGAAAAACACAAGCATCCTGCCACGCGGAGTTTTTTAGCGATACGCATTGCTATCAACCACGAGTTAGATGATTTGCAACAAGGGTTAGCGCAAAGTCTAGAAGCGTTAGCAGTAGGAGGACGTTTGTTAGTGATTAGCTTTCATTCATTAGAAGATCGTATCGTTAAGCGTTTTTCGCAACACCATGAACGGGGGGGTGATTTTCCTGCGGGGTTGCCGGTAAGGCAAGATATGTATCGACCAAGAGTTAAACGCCTTAGTCGTGCTATCAAGCCTAGTTCGCAGGAGATTGCTTTTAATCCGCGTGCTCGTAGTGCTATTTTACGAATTGTGGAGAAACTACTATGAACGCAGCAGCTCGCATGTTTAACCAAGGTGCATTATCTCGTGGCTGGGCAGTTTCACTGTTTCTAGCAAGGACCCAATTTTCAACGATAGTGTTGGTGTTAGCTATTTTGACTTCTGCTTTAGGTATTATTTATGTGGCGAATATGGCGCGAGGTTTGAATGCCAGTTGGCAACAAACCCTAGCAGAGCGCGATCATATGCACGTACAATGGGGCCAATTATTATTGGAAAAAGGCACCAGGATGCGACAAGCGCGTGTTCAACGCATTGCTTCGGTGCGCCTTGGGATGGTAATGCCAGATAGCAAATCGGTCGTCATAGTGGATACCGGTTCTAGCAATTAGTTTGGTACTTTACTCCTGTATTTAAAGCGGTAGGTTCTCCTACCGCTAAATGAGTGTTAGGGTCGGTATAACGAGTGAAACATAGACTGCAAGCAGCTTTTATTCCATGGCGCTTTTACTTATCAGTTAGTCTCATTTTGTTAGTGATAGCTGGGTTGGTTGCGCGCGTGATCGATCTCACTATTGTTGATCGTAGTTTTTTGCAGAATGAAGGTAATGTTCGTGTATTGCGTACCATTAGCACGCCCGCTTTTCGAGGAATGATCACAGATCGAAACGGTTATCCATTAGCAGTGAGCACCTCTGTTTATTCCATTTGGATCAATCCTCAAGATTTTTCAGCTACGAAGCAAAATGCAAAACTGATTGGGCAATTATTAGCAATTAAGCCAGCTCATATTCAAACTCTTGTCCAGCACGACAAAAAGAAACGACGAGGACGAGAGTTTGTTTATGTTAAGCGAGGTGTTGCGCCAGAAGTGGCGGAGAAGATTAAACAGCTCGCGTTACCCGGCGTTTATTTGCAAGAGGAATACAAGCGCTATTATCCAGAAGGCGAGATTGCTTCTCACCTTATTGGATTTACCAATGTGGATGATAAGGGTCAGGAAGGATTAGAGCTCGCCTATAACCAATGGCTTACTGGTGTGCCGGGTAAAAAAGTGGTGATTAAAGATAGGTTAGGTCGGGTTGTTTCGGATGTGAAAACACTGCAAGAACAGAGGCCGGGCGATGATCTGGTGTTGAGTATAGATAGGCGTATTCAATACTTGGCGTATCGCGAATTAATGGAAGGTATGCAAAAGAACCTGGCTACCTCTAGTTCTGTTGTTGTCCTCGATGTAAAAACTGGAGAAGTGCTGGCGATGATAAATCAGCCGTCATTTAACCCCAATAACCGCCCGGCACATCAGAGCGACGTTTATCGTAACAGAGCCGTGACAGATACGTTTGAGCCTGGCTCGACCATTAAAGCATTTAGTATAGCGAGTGCTCTGGATAGCGGACAATACAGACCGGATACCCCTATTGATACTTATCCGGGATGGATGCGGGTAGATCACCGAATTGTTCGTGACGAACATAATAATGGGATAATCACGGTAGCACGAATATTGCAGTTATCCAGCAACGTAGGCGCGACAAAAATAATCTTATCCCTTCCGCCAGACCAACTTTGGAGTCTTTTGCATAGGGTGGGATTCGGCGAAGTGACGGGCGTCGGATTTCCAGGAGAGCAGTCAGGGTCATTGGTTAAGCGACCGAAGTGGGGGGCGTTTACCTTAGCAACATTAGCATTTGGTTATGGGTTGTCGGTCACGCCATTACAATTGGCGCAGGCCTATTCTATTTTTGCCCATGAGGGAATTAAACTTCCTGTTTCACTATTGAAAGTGAATCAAGAGCCATCTGGTAAGCGTGTTATCGACGCAAAAGTGGCTAAACAAATGATGGCATTACTAGAGTCCGTTACTACCGCGAAAAGGGCGACAGGCGAGTTCGCTCGTGTTCCTGGTTATCGTGTGGCGGGTAAAACTGGCACAGCTGTTATGGCAGGATTGCATGGCTACCTGAAGCATCATTATACGTCTTCTTTTGTTGGTATTGCGCCTGCAAGCAATCCACGTTTAGTTGTTGCTGTTATCATTCATGACCCGCAAGGTAAGTATTATCACGCCAGTATAGTTGCAGCGCCTATATTCGAAAAAATCATGGAAGGTGCTTTGCGTATTTTAAATGTTCCGCCAGATGATGTGGGTGGGTTAGAAAAACAGATATAATTTGAACTTTATTAAATGTAGCTAAAAATCTATGCCAATCATTAAGTTATCCGCTCTTCTTGACAATGTAGATGAAGTTCGCGGGAGTGCCGACTATGACATTACAGGGCTTGCCCTTGATAGTCGCTTGGTCAAACCCGGAGATGTGTTCTTCGCTTGTCAGGGTACCACTCTCGACGGTCGGCAATTTATTGCTGATGCGATCGCTAAGGGCGCGCGTGTTGTTCTGGCAGATATTAACGCCAACGCCGATGGGGGTTCTTGTGATTTGCAGAATAATGTTCCTATTTTGCCTATTCGCAATCTCGCTCAGCAAGTCAGTAAAATAGCAGCTAACTTTTTTGGCCACCCGACAAAGGCATTGCGTATTATTGGTATCACCGGTACGAATGGCAAAACCTCATGCTCACATTTTATTGCCTCTGCGCTACAGCAGCTGAATATATCCAGTGGTGTGATAGGGACATTAGGCAATGGCCTCTATGGTGACCTTAAGCCGGGTAGTTTAACAACGCCAGACCCCATTACTTTACAAGCAACATTCGCGGATTTTGTCAGGCAAGGAGCAAAGGTGGTTGCAATGGAAGTCTCTTCGCACAGCATTGACCAGGGACGTGTGAATAATATCCCGTTTGAAGTGGGTGTTTTTACCAACCTCACGCGCGATCATTTAGATTATCACGGTGATATGGAAACGTATGGCGCGGTTAAAAAGCGGCTATTTGACAATCCATTATTGCAGCATGCTGTCATTAATGCCGATGATCCTTTTGGCCAAACGATGATTCAATCGTTATGTGGCGGCAAGGATATTGTTGCTTACAGTCTTAATTCGTCGCCCTCTGTGGTGCCTCTTGTTTATGCTGATGGCATACAGTTAGATATTACAGGCCTTCATGCGCATGTGCACACATCATGGGGGGAGGGTGATTTGCATGTTCCGCTGATTGGACAGTTTAATTTAAGTAATGTTTTAGCTGTCTTGACGACGCTGTGTTTGTTGAAAATACCATTTACCGATGCGCTCCATTGTCTTTCTCACTTGCAACCAGTCCTCGGTAGAATGCAAACCTTAGGAGGACAAGATCAGCCTCTCGTCGTTGTTGATTATGCACATACACCAGACGCGCTTGAAAAAGTTTTAATAGCATTAAGGCAGCATTGCCATGGGCGTTTATATTGCCTTTTTGGATGTGGGGGTGATAGGGATAAAGGGAAGCGTCCTATGATGGCAAAGATAGCAGAACAATACGCAGATCACGTGATTGTCACTGACGATAATCCTCGTCACGAAGACCCTCAGCAGATTGTGGCTGACATTATGCGAGGTTTTGTGCGTCCTTTTGGTGTAATTGTTCAACATGATCGTTCTAAAGCGATTCAAGACATTATACAATGCGCGGTAGCTGGTGATTGTATATTGATAGCCGGAAAGGGTGCAGAAACGTATCAACAAATCGGTGATACGAAGATAGCTTTTAGTGATGTAGAAAAGGTGAGTGAATTTTTATTTTCTCCATAATAACTCACCCCTGTCATTCCGCGCGGGATGATGGCGTTGTGGATGAGTGGGTAGTTACGGTAAAAGAAGGGAAATTATGTTGGAGATAATAAATGTTATTATGGTTAAGTGAATTTTTAGCGAAATATTATCACGTATTCCATGTTTTTCAGTATTTGACGTTGCGCGCTATTTTGGGCACGTTAACAGCGTTAATAGTGGCTTTACTGGTGGGACCGACCATGATTCGGCGTCTGAGCCAACATCATGTGGGGCAAGTGATACGAGACGATGGCCCAAAAAGTCATTTGTCTAAAGCCGGTACCCCAACAATGGGCGGAACCTTGGTCTTGGTAGCGATTGCGCTCGGCACGTTACTATGGAGTGATTTATCTAATCGCTATGTATGGTTGGTTTTGTTGGTGACATTAGGATTCGGGGCGATTGGTTGGTGGGATGATTACCTGAAATTGTTCTTGAAACATAGTCGTGGTTTGTCAGCGCGCCGCAAATATTTTTTACAATCCGTACTGGGATTGAGTGCGGCGTGTTATTTATATTTTACGGCGCAATTGCCAGTAGAAACGCAGTTGGTTCTTCCGTTTTTTAAGCATGTTTTACTGCCTTTGGGCCCATTTTTTATTGTGCTGACTTATTTTGTGATTGTTGGTTCTAGCAATGCGGTTAACTTAACGGATGGTCTCGATGGCTTGGCAATATTGCCCGCTGTGATGGTAGCAGGGGCGCTAGGCATTTTTGCTTATGCCACGGGCAACAGTCATTTTGCTAGTTATCTGGCAATTCCTTATGTGCCTGGCTCCGGTGAAATTGTCGTATTTTGTGGATCATTGGTTGGCGCGGGTTTAGGGTTTCTGTGGTTTAATACCTACCCAGCACAGGTTTTTATGGGTGATGTTGGCGCGTTGGCGTTAGGGGCTGCCCTAGGCATTATTGCTGTCGTTGTGCGCCAAGAGTTAGTTTTATTGTTGATGGGTGGGGTATTTGTTTTAGAAACGGTATCGGTCATCTTGCAAGTTGCTTCTTATAAGTTGACAGGAAAGCGTATTTTTCGCATGGCCCCTATACATCATCATTTTGAATTAAAGGGGTGGCCGGAGCCGCGTGTGATAGTCCGATTTTGGATTATTACTTTTGTGTTGGTGTTATGTGGGTTGGCGACCTTGAAACTGCGCTAATGTGAACTTTATGCCAGCAGTTCCCACTAACGCAGGCTTAGATATTGTTTCCGCGCTCAAAACGGCACATCCATGTGCCTACGAATGCCATCCTGGTATTCATTCGCGCTACAACAATATCTAAGCCTGCGTTAGCGGGAACTGCTGACTTTATGCATGGAATGAAAAATATGTCTCAAGATTTGCAAGTTATTATTGGACTCGGCGTTACTGCTGTCTCTTGCGCGCGCTTTTTGACGCAGCAAAATATATCTATTGCTGTGACAGATACCCGACAAAATCCTCCCTCTTTGGCTGAGTTCAAACAAACCTATCCGCACGTTCCCGTTTCACTAGGTCAGTTAGACGAAAACATGCTGGCTAAGGCGGTTAAGTTGATTGTGAGCCCTGGTATTTCTGTGCGTGAGCCGGCGATTATGCGACAAGGTACACGTGGAATTCCTATTGTCGGCGATATCGAATTATTTGCCCACGAAGCTCGCGCTCCTGTTATCGCCATTACGGGTACGAATGCTAAAAGTACAGTGACTACACTAGTCGGAAAAATGGCAGCCATGGCAGGCTTACAGGCGCAAGTTGGCGGCAACTTAGGTACACCAGCGCTAGATTTGTTGACGACACCCGCGCCTCAGCTTTTTGTTTTAGAATTATCAAGCTTTCAATTAGAGACAACCAATTCATTGGCGCCACGAGTGGCTGCTCTCTTAAACGTGACACCAGATCATATGGATAGATACGCAAACCTGCAGGAATATCAGTTAGCGAAACAGCGTGTTTATTCCAACTGTGAGGTGGCAGTTTGTAATCGTGACGATCCCTTCACCGATTGCGGCGATAGATATTCACAACGTAAGCTTCAATTTACGTTACAGCTTCCACGACAAGATGAATTTGGCTTGTTAAACAAAAAGGGTGAAATGTATTTAGCTTTCGAAGACCAAGCATTGATGCCTGTTCGTGAACTGCCTATTTTGGGACGACATTATCAAGCAAATGCATTGGCCGCTTTGGCAATTGGTTATGGCTTTGGTTTACCCATGGAGCCCATGTTAAAAACATTAGTCGAATTTAAAGGGCTAGAACATCGATGCCAATTGGTGCGAGAGCGCAACAGTGTGACTTGGTACAATGATTCAAAGGGCACAAATGTGGGCGCGACGTTAGCTGCTGTCAATGGATTGGGTAGCGAGATCGATGGAAAGCTCATCCTCATTGCCGGTGGAGTAGGCAAGAACGCGGACTTCACACCATTAGTACCCGCAATCGCAAAATATGTTCGACGAACCATTCTGATTGGTGAAGCCGCCTCTGTTTTAGCAGAAGTCTTGAGTGATCGTGTTGAGATTTGTTTTGCAGACAGCATGGAAGAAGCGGTAGTACTTTCCGACCAATATGCTTTACCAGGTGATAGCGTGTTGCTTTCCCCAGCATGCGCTAGTTTTGATATGTTCAATAATTTTGAGCATCGTGGGGATGTATTTACGAAGGCCGTTCAGGCCTTGTGAAAATAGCATAGGGAAGCTAATCGACCTTAAAGGACCAACATGAAATTACAACCTGTGCTGCTAAATCCAAAAGCGCCACGTCGTGTGATGACCCCTCCGCTACCTTATGATCGCTGGCTGATCCTGACAGTAGCGACGCTTGTTGGGCTTGGATTGTTAATGGTGGCATCTGCGTCTATCGTTGTTTCAGATAAGCAATTACATCAACCATTTTATTATTTCTATAAACAACTCATTTTTCTTATACTGGGTATCGTATTAGGCGGTGTTGTCGTTCAGTTTGAAATTGATTTTTGGGAAAAGATGAGTAGCGTACTGCTAGTTGGCGCGTTGCTGTTACTTGCTCTCGTATTATTTCCGGGGGTGGGCCATTCTGTGAATGGTAGTATGCGTTGGATTAGTCTGGGTTTCATCGGTGTCCAAGCCTCAGACGTAGCAAAATTTGCTATGGTTGTTTATATGGCGGGATATTTATTGCGCTTTAACGAGGAGATTAAAAACTCGTTAAGTGGATTTTTAAAACCCATGGCATTACTCGGTGTTGTTTTATTGTTGCTGCTGCGTGAGCCCGATTTTGGTGCTGCTGTCGTCATTATGGCAACAGCGCTTGGTATGATGTTTTTAGCAGGCATGCGTCTTAGACATTTTGTGTTGTTGCTGGTGGTGGTTTTAATTGGGTTATCGATATTGGCTATTTCTGCCCCTTATCGTTTACAGCGGCTGACATCCTTTCTCAATCCTTGGGCTAATCCATTTAATAGTGGATATCAATTAACGCAATCGCTGATTGCGTTTGGTCGAGGTGGTTGGGTTGGCGTTGGATTAGGAAAGAGCATCCAAAAGCTTTTTTATTTACCAGAAGCGCACACTGACTTTTTATTTGCAGTGATTGCAGAAGAACTTGGTTTGATCGGAATGTTTGCCGTCATTGGCTTATTTACTTTCCTAGTTCTGCGCATTTTTTATGTTGGTCGACAGGCGCAGCGTTTAGGTCAGCATTTTGCGGGTTATTTAGCCTATGGTTTTGGTTTATGGATTGCTATTCAGTTTGCGGTCAGCATAGGGGTCAACTCCGGTATTTTGCCAACGAAAGGACTCACTTTGCCTCTAATGAGCTATGGTGGTAGCAGTATGCTGGTCAATTGTATTACAATCGCCGTATTGTTACGAATTGACTACGAAAACCGAATGATGTCACTAGGATTGCGTTAATGGGTAAGTTACAAAAAGTCCTGATCATGGCAGGTGGGACTGGAGGACATGTTTTTCCAGGGCTCGCTGTCGCCAAGCAGCTACGCGAACAGGGTATCGAAGTGCATTGGCTAGGGACACGCAAAGGCCTTGAGTCACGCTTGGTCCCAGAGGCGGGATTTCCCATCGATTTTATTTCTATTGGTGGGTTGCGAGGTAAGGGTGCGAAAGATCTTTTATTGGCACCTTTGCGCCTATTAATGGCAATCATTCAATCGTTGCGTGTTATTCATCGCCTGAAACCGGATGTGGTTCTTGGGATGGGCGGTTTTGTGAGTGGGCCTGGCGGTATTGCGACTTGGCTATTGCGTCATCCGTTGGTGATTCATGAGCAGAATGCTAAAGCGGGTTTAACCAATAAATGGTTAGCGTGTGTTGCTGTAAAGGTGTTAGAAGGGTTTCCTGGTACATTTTCCTCGCGGAATAAAATTGTGACGACGGGTAATCCTGTTCGAGTAGAGATCGCTCAGTTACCTTCTCCTGCGAGTCGTTTTCAAGGGCGTAATAATCCATTGCGTTTATTAGTAGTGGGCGGTAGTTTAGGCGCGGCTGCGTTTAATGAGTTAGTGCCACGTGCCTTAGCAAAATTATCTGAAGGAGAGCGTCCGGCTGTTTATCATCAAACCGGCGAGCGACACTTAGAAAATACGCTAAAAGCATACGAGACAGCCGGGGTAAAGGCAGATGTTGTGCCCTTTATCACCGATATAGACAAAGCCTATGCATGGGCAGATATTGTATTATGTCGTGCAGGCGCTTTAACAGTCGCAGAGTTATGTGCGGCGGGATTGGGTGCCATTTTGGTACCTTATCCGTATGCTGTCGATGATCACCAAACAGCAAATGCAAATTACCTAGTAAAACATAACGCAGCAATGTTAATTCAACAAACCGTATTAACAGAAGATGGGTTGGCAGCTATTGTGAAGCAACTATCAGAGTCGCCCGCAGAACGATTGGCGATGGCACTGGCTGCGTATCAACTGCGCCAAATTGATGCAACCAATAAAGTATTAGAGATTTGTGGGGAGATATGCCGTTGAATTGGACATTTGAAATGGGCCGTATTAAGCATGTGCACTTTGTCGGGGTCGGCGGAGTTGGCATGGGTGGCATTGCTGAGGTATTACTCAGTGAGGGATATAAAATATCGGGCTCTGACCTAGCTGACAATGCGTTGACTAAACGGCTTCGTTCAATTGGAGCTGAGATTCATATAGGACATAATGCCTGTCATATTCAGCACGCGGATGTTGTTGTGCGGTCTTCTGCGGTTGATATGGATAATGTTGAGCTGGCTGCTGCACGTCAAGCGCATATTCCCATCGTTCCTCGCGCCGAGATGTTGGGTGAGTTAATGCGTTTTCGTTATGGTATTGCGATTGCGGGCACTCACGGCAAAACAACTACGACTAGTTTAGTGACCAGTATTCTTGCAGAAGATGGCGTGGATCCCACCTTTGTGATTGGTGGCCGCTTGAATAGTGTAGGCACGAATGCAGCTTTAGGAAGAGGCCGTTATTTAGTGGCAGAAGCCGATGAGAGTGATGCGTCATTTTTATATCTCAAGCCTATGATCTCTGTGGTGACCAATATCGACGCGGATCACATGGGGACTTATCACAATGATTTTTCAGAGTTGCGTCATGCGTTTGTTGAGTTTCTTCATCGCTTACCTTTTTATGGTTTAGCCGTGTTGTGTGTAGATGATCCTATCGTTCGCGAGATTTTACCTGAAGTATCACGTCCGCTGCTGACTTACGGATTAAATGCAGATGCGGGTTTCAGAGCAACTGCTATTTCGCAGAGTGGAACAAAAACGCATTTTGTTGTGGAGCGTCCGCAAGGATTGTCTTCTTTAAACATCACCTTGAATCTTCCAGGCAAACATAATGTATTAAATGCATTGGCGGCAATTGCTGTTGCTACAGAGCTAAAAGTATCTGACCAAGCTATCGTGCGAGCACTAGAAAATTTTGCGGGCATTGGTCGGCGGTTTCAAATTTATGGTGATTTTCCTTGGCAGCAGGGTGCGCCTGTTACATTGATTGATGACTATGGTCATCATCCGCGTGAAATTGCGGTAACGTTACAAGCAGCTCGAGAAAGCTGGCCAGAAAGGCGTATCGTCATGGTATATCAGCCGCATCGCTATACTCGTACACGCGATTTGTTCAATGATTTTTGTGATGTGTTATCGAAGCCAGACGCGTTAGTCTTGTTAGATGTCTATTCTGCCGGTGAAGATTACATCGAAGGCGCCGACGGAAAAACACTGGCGCAACGCATTCGCGAGCGCGAAGGAGTGAATCCCGTATTTATTGAGCGGCATGATCAGCTTGCTGCTACGCTTGCTAATGTATTGCGGCCTGGTGATGTCTTATTAATGCAAGGGGCTGGGAACATCGGTGCGTTGGCGTCTAATTTGGCCGGGACTTGGTCGAATGCATTAGATAAACCTTCTGTCTCGCTTGAGGGAGAGGGTGTCACTGCACCTAGTGCAGGATAAGCTCCGGCAAACAAAGAAATGCCGGCCATTCATATTTTGAGAGCAACTATGTTAGAAGACATTCTATCTCCACAAACATTCCAAAAGCTGCGCGGACGTGTCTTGCGAGAAGAGCCGCTTGCTGCCTATACCTCATGGCGAGTCGGCGGATCTGCAGATTACGTTTATATCCCTGCAGATCTTGATGATGCGGCTGATTTTTTACAGCAATTGCCACTGGACGTGCCTCTCTTATGGTTAGGGTTGGGTAGCAATACCTTGATTCGTGATGGGGGTGTGGATGGTGTTGCGCTGATTACGCAGGGCGCGTTGAATGGAATTGCCCAGTGTGATTCTCTCATCGTGCGAGCTGAAGCAGGCGTATCTTGCGCTCAAATAGCGCGTCATACCGCGCGTTTAGGATTATCAGGGCTAGAATTTATGGCCGGTATTCCTGGAACAGTTGGCGGTGCCCTGGCAATGAATGCAGGTTGCTATGGTGGGGAAACATGGCAGCGAGTTAGCAAGGTAGAAACCATTAATCGGTCAGGGCATCGCCAAGTGCGTTTGGTTTCTGATTATGAAGTGGGATATCGTCATGTTAAAGGTCCTGCAAATGAGTGGTTTGTCGCGGGGTACTTCGAATTGCGGCCGGGCGAAAAAAAACGCTCACTAGAAGATATTCGTTTATTGCTAGAAAAGCGCAATATGTCGCAGCCAACAAGTTGGCCAAATGGCGGCTCTGTTTTCCGTAACCCGCCAGGCGGTTATGCGGCTCGTCTTATTGAGCAATCTGGATTGAAAGGTTTGGCCATTGGCAAGGCGCGTGTTTCTGAGAAGCATGCAAATTTTATTATCAATGAGGGAGAAGCCACGGCCGCGGATATCGAAAAATTGATTCTGCAAGTAGCTGATGTCGTCCTGCAACAACAAGGCATACGTTTGAACCCTGAAGTGCGTATCATAGGAAAATCAGCGTAAGGTAGAAATGGATGTCAACTGATAAAGTAAAAAAACATAATCGTAGTCCAGCTTTTTCTCGCAAAACCTTAACGAACGTGTGTGCTTTTGCTATTTTACTGAGTGCATGCATTTTCTCTGTGACCAAACTCGAAAATGCCGAATATTTTCCTATCAGTAATGTGAAGGTTTTTGGCATTAATCATCTAGACCGTCAAGAAATGGAAACGCTCTTGGCTCCCTTCGTGAACAAAGGCTTTTTTGCAGTTGATATCGACCGGATCAAAGAGCAAGTTTTGCAACTGCCATGGGTAGGGCAAGTCGTAGTGCGCCGCACCTGGCCTGACCAGGTGATGATTGCCATCCGCGAGAAGAGCCCCATAGCAGTTTGGAATGATAATAGTTTGTTAAGCTCCGCCGGTGAATTATTTAGTCCGTCAGCAGAAAGTTATCCGGCTGAATTGCCAGAATTTTCAGGCCCTGCCGGCGAACAAATTTTAATGTCGCAGTATTATGCTAAAATGAATAGCTTATTAACGCCGTTACACTTTAAGATTACACGTCTAGAGTTGTCGCCTTCTATGGCGTGGCGCTTAACATTAGAGAACGGAATGAAATTGAACGTAGGACACAAAGATGTCTTGACTCGTCTCACTCATTTTGTGAAAGTGTATCCAAAAATTGTGGGAGAGCGGGTCGCAGAAGTAGAGTATATTGACTTACGTTATCCCAATGGGATGGCTGTTCGCTGGAAATCAGTCACATAACACTTGGTGGGAAGAATAATTATGGCAAAGAAGCCAAACAAAGATTTGATGGTTGGTATTGATATAGGCACCTCCAAGGTCGTTGCAATTGTTGGAGAAATTAGCAGCGATGGCAAAATTAATGTGGTAGGACTAGGGTCCCATCCGTCGCAAGGCATGAAAAGAGGTGTTGTTGTTAACATCGAATCTGCCGTGCAATCCATTCAAAACGCTGTAGAAGAAGCAGAGCTAATGGCAGGTTGCCAGATTTATTCTGCTTATACAGGCATCGCTGGTAGTCATATTCGCAGTATTAATTCTCATGGTATTGTGGCTATTCGTGACCGTGAAGTCACTCAAATGGATGTAGATAGAGTGATTGATGCCGCTAAAGCCGTAGCCATTCCTGCAGATCAAAAGATTTTACACATCCTACCGCAAGAATTCATCATCGATAACCAAGATTCCATTCGTGAACCGATAGGCATGTCTGGTGTGCGCCTAGAAGCAAAAGTGCACATTGTGACCGGTGCCGTTAGTGCAGCTCAAAATATTGTTAAATGCTTAAAGCGCTGTGGTTTGATCGCAAGTGATATTGTGCTTGAGCAATTTGCCTCTAGCCAATCGATTTTGGGCGAAGATGAAAAAGAACTCGGTGTCTGCATGATTGATATTGGGGGTGGAACAACTGACATTGCTATATTCACCGATGGCGCAATCCGGCATACAGCTGTGATTCCTATTGCTGGTGATCAAGTGACTAACGATATTGCCATTGCTTTGCGTACCCCAGCCAAGAGCGCAGAAGAGATCAAATTAAAATATGCTTGCGCCTTACAGGATATTGCTGATCCACATCAGATGATTGATATTCCCACTGTAGGAGATCGTCCTGGGCGGCATGTTTCTAAACGGGCACTTGCTGAAGTGGTTGAGGCTCGTTACGAAGAATTATTTACGTTGGTTGCAACCGAAATCCGTCGCAGTGGTCTCGAAGATTTAATCGCAGCAGGTATGGTTTTGACCGGTGGCGCATCAAAAGTAGAAGGCGCTGTAGAGTTGGCCGAGCGTGTGTTCAAAATGCCCGTCAGATTGGGTACGCCACAGTTTGTTACCGGTTTAGCTGATGTGGTGAATAATCCTGTTTACGCCACTGGGGTTGGTTTGTTACTTTATGGTTTACAACAACGTGATATCCAGCGCGAAACACTCGCACAGCCCGGTTTGAAAACGATGTGGGGAAGAATGAAGAGTTGGTTTCAAGGTAATTTTTAAATTTATTCCCCGTGGCTTGCCACGGGCACAGTGCGAGCATGATGGAAAGTGATAAGGAGGCATTCCATGTTTGAGTTGATAGATACAAATCCGCAAAATGCAGTGATTAAAGTGGTTGGAATTGGCGGCGGCGGTGGTAATGCCGTTGAGCATATGATGGCTGCTTCCATTGAAGGTGTTGAATTCATTTGCGCTAACACCGATGCACAAGCGCTGAAGAATTCTTCTGCGCACACAACAATTCAACTTGGCGAAAATATTACACGCGGCTTAGGCGCGGGTGCTAATCCCGAAATCGGTCGGCGTTCTGCCGAAGAAGATAGAGAACGCATCAAAGCAGCCTTACAAGGCGCTGATATGGTTTTCCTCACTTCAGGTATGGGTGGTGGAACAGGCACGGGTGCTGCGCCTGTATTTGCGCAGATTGCCAAAGAGCTTGGTATATTAACAGTTGCTGTCACCACCAAGCCTTTCTCTTTCGAAGGCAAGGTGCGCATGCAAGTTGCAGAGGCTGGCATTGCCAATCTCAGCCAATACGTTGATTCGTTAATCACCATTCCCAATAACAAATTACTGACTGTTTTAGGCAAAAATGTCACGCTAGTTAATGCGTTCAAAGCAGCAAATGATGTGTTGCGTGGCGCAGTGCAGGGCATTGCTGAGCTGATCACTCGTCCTGGTTTAATCAACGTTGACTTTGCTGACGTGCGTACCGTGATGTCAGAAATGGGTATGGCAATGATGGGAACCGGAGTCGCTTCAGGCGAAAATCGTGCCAGAATTGCTGCCGAGGCTGCTATTTCAAGTCCCTTGTTAGAAGATGTCGATATGACGGGCGCGCGAGGCGTGTTAGTTAATGTGACCGCAGGCCTTGACATGTCTATTGGCGAATTTGAAGAAGTGGGTGACGCCATTAAAAATATCACCTCTGAAGGAGCGACTGTCGTTGTCGGAACAGTCATTGATCCTGAATTGCGTGATGAAGTCCGAGTCACTGTTATTGTCACCGGGTTGGGTCGTAAACAAGCAGCTGTTTCTTCCAGTTCCGGCAGATTGATCGATTCAACTCGATCAGATGGCACCGTAGATTATCACCAACTAGAAAAACCCACAGTGATACGACGACATGCAGTTTCTATGTCATCACCTGCTATTTCTACACCCAAACCCAGCGTGGCTGATATTACTGTGGATATGGATTATTTAGATATCCCTGCATTTTTACGCCGTAAAGAAGAATCTGAGACAAGCTAATTTTGTTGTTGGGGATTGCTATCCCCCCTTTGAAAAAAGGGGGGGAAGGGGTTATCCCTTGGTTGAGATAGGGCAAATTAATAATTACAAAGAAATATTTATATGGTACTATAAAAAAACAGTACTGTTAAAAAAGTGATCAAATTAATGATAAGACAAAGAACCTTAAAGAACGTAATTAAGGCTACAGGAATCACGCTACACGGGGGTGAAAGAGCTGAATTAACCCTTCGGCCAGCCCCACCTAATACCGGCATTATTTTCCAACGTACCGATCTTGACCCTGTTGTTGAAATCCCAGCACGCACCGAAAATGTCGGCGACACAACCTTATCTACCTGCTTAATAAAAGATGGCGTACGTGTATCTACCGTCGAGCATTTGTTATCTGCATTTGCTGGTTTAGGCATTGATAATGCGTATGTAGAAGTGACTGCCTCAGAAATTCCTATTATGGATGGCAGCGCAGGCCCATTTGTTTTCTTGGTCCAGTCCGCTGGCATTCAAGAGCAAAATGCAGCCAAAGGTTTTATCCGTATTAAGCGCAAAGTAAAAGTCAAAGAAGGCGACAAATGGGCCTGCTTTGAGCCATTCGAAGGATTTAAAGTCGCTTTCTCAATCGAGTTTGACCATCCTGTATTCAAGTCGCATAGCAAAACAGCAACATTAGATTTTTCTAGTACTTCTTACGTAAAAGAAGTGAGTCGTGCCAGAACATTTGGT
>Ga0207012_1008_pt1 | contig 31492 bp, 29 predicted proteins | sample Alteio_BWMinCont_80_FD_153471 | JGI IMG/M metagenome (GOLD analysis project Ga0207012, IMG submission 153471) | Enriched cells from forest soil in Barre Woods Harvard Forest LTER site, Petersham, Massachusetts, United States -... | ecosystem: Environmental > Terrestrial > Soil > Temperate forest >...
CGAGACATTCATAACGGTGATTGCGGGATTCGAATAATTAAAAAAGGATTGAGGGGCGTAAATCCCTGCTCCGGCACCCATGCCCCCACCCCCACCCGAAATTCCATCTCCGCCATTTCCACCCATTGCGATTAGGTTTTGAAAAATTATGTTTTGGATCGTCACATTCCCTGTTGGAATAAAAAAACCGCTGTAAACTCCGCTACCGTCAATTGTGACAGTAGGAATAGACCCTAAGTTACCTATGGTGATATTCACAGGGTTTGGGGAGTTATTAATCATTGGCAGAATTCCTTTGAGAAAAATAGTCATTGAAAAGTCAAAAACAATCTCATAATCATCGGGAGTAGTGTTTAGGTCTTGATTCATTGAATTCAAACAAAATCTCAAATCGCCAGGATCTCCAAATCCGCCTGGATTGTCATCTGTATCTATGGTGACAGTGAGTGTTGTTAGGGCGAATAAGGAATGTGAGGCGAATAGAAAAGCAAAATATTTTAACATTTTGAACATAGGGAACCTGTAATTATTTTTTTTTACTTTAGTGTATAAGAAGAAAAAATTCAATGTTTTAGGTTTGGAAGAGACGACAGTTCAACCTTTTGAGGAGTGAAATTAGGTCTCATAGCAAAAGCTATTGTTGCATATCGTGTTTTGCCATTTTCTACTACCATGTGAGGGGTTGGGTAGATAGAAAATTCTGTTAGAAATACACCGGGAATCAGTAGAGTCGAGTATTGATTGTGACATTTGCAAAGTTTTCTTGGAGGAGAAGTAAAATCTTCGACTGAGAACGCAGGTTTATAAGCAGAAAGAAGGAGCGATTGATTGTCTGTGCTATCGAGAAAGAGGGACAGAGCGGAGCCATCGTAATGAGGTTTTGTCGCGATGTATGCAGGGAGATATTTGACTACTTTAAAAAGAATAGGGGGGTGTCCATATTTCGAAGAGAAGATTGTTTCTAAACCTAAATCAGTTGCTGCAGCGGTGAATAGATCCTCATAAGGTTTTTGGATCTCCTGGCACGTTTCAAAATATGTGATGATTTGGGGAATTTGGTTGAATTCTGGGTAGTGAGAGCAAATGAACTCATGAAAATGGGTTGAATAATAGAAAGAAATTTGACTTCTTCCTTCTTTTTTTGATTCGTCGTATAGACCAAAAAAATCCGTGGAATAGAAATTTCTATCTTTTGAGCGAATAAAGCGCTCTTTTGCACTGTATAATTTTTGTGACCAGACTGGATTTGTTTGAAGAAATTCGATGAGTTCATCGAATTGTGCATAGAGGGAATCAAATGTTGATGCCGAATGTATCTGATTGCAAATTTCTACATAACCAGTTTGTTTGAATTCTTCTGCGAGAGATGTTGCAGAAAGAGTTTGAAAGCCAAATATGAGGAAAAGTAAGGAAAAAAATATATTTCTGATAATCATGTATTAATCGTATATTGACATTCGGAAATTTGTCAAATTTTTAAGGAATAGACGGTGGATTGCAATTTTAAGAATCAATTAGCTAGAGAATTTGAATATATTAATTTTCCAGAGCAACCTTGGGTGAAACCCTCACAAAACCAATTCGATGTTGTCGTGATTGGAGCAGGCATGGCAGGTCTTGCAGCTGCATTCGCTTTAAAGAGACTCGGTCATTCAAACATAAAAATCTTTGACAAATCTCCAATAGGATATGAAGGACCATGGGTAACATCTGCCCGCATGCCTACATTGCGTTCAGAGAAAGATTTAGTTGGTCCGGCTTTGGATTTTCCTCTTTTAACTTTTCAAGCTTGGTATGTAGCCAATTTTAGTCAGGATCAGTGGAATCAACTGGGAAAAATTCCGACAGCTCTATGGATGGATTATTTGCGATGGTTTCGTGAAATTCTAAGTCTAGACATAGAAAATGGCCGAGCGCTTAAATCAATCCAACCCACCAAACAGGGACTGAATTTAATCATTGATGATGAAGAAATCAGCACAAAAAAAATCGTCTTAGCCACTGGTCGAGATGGTTTTGGTGGATCAAAGTTTCCTCATTTCATCGATAAACTACCTCGTGAGTGTTATGCAGAGGCTAATAATCAAATCGATTTTAGTTTGCTTCGAGATAAAAGAGTGGGAATCATAGGAGGTGGCGCTTCTGGATTTGATGCAGCTGCCGCTGCGCTTGAAGAAGGGGCTCTTCATGTAGATATTATCTTAAGACGACAAGAACTTCCTTACGTGAATAAAGCAGCCAGTTTAACTTACTCAGGTTTTTTTGAAGGTTATTATAATTTGAGTGATGAAAAACGTTGGAAATTGATGGAACTTTGCACGCGCAAAGGCATCCCACCCCCGTACGAATCGGTGGAAAGGATTATTAATCATCCAAAATTCTCCTTTGTCAGAAGTGTGCAGATTCAAGATGCAAAATGGATTTCTTCAAAAGTCTGTCTTGAAACATCTGCAGGAGCTGTAACTTATGATTACTTAATTTTTGCAACGGGGTTTGATATTGACATTTCGAAGCAGCCTGAATTAGAATCTTTTGCAGATAAAATACAGTTATGGTCGGACAGAAAATCGATACTACATCTTCAAGGACCAGATCGTTTCTATCAATCTCCCTATTTAGGTCCTCATTTTCAGTTTTTAGAAAAAACTCCTGGTGAGGCTCCCTATTTAAAGGATATCTATTGTTTCAATTATGCTGCGACTTTAAGTCATGGGCTAGTTAGCGGAGACATTCCAGGAATAAGTGTAGGAGCCATGAGGCTTGCGCGAGGGATTACTTCAGATTTTTTTGGAGAAGATTGGGTTGATTACTATCGACGTTTAGAAGAGTTCCAAGACCCAGAATTATCACCTAACCTTCGATAAATAATAAGGGGAATTAAAATGAATAGAGCATATGCATTCGGACAAGGATCTTACAATGAATCTGACTGGCCCACCCTTCCTTCTTATAAGAAGTATAGTAACGGGCAGCAAACAGCGGCAGCCACAAACCCTGTGGATCTCAAAATGAATAAAGTTGGATCCAATATCTTGGATTTAAAAGATGGACCTAGAGAAACGAAAGAATGCATAGGTCCTCCATGTGAATCACATTTTGCAATGATACTTCGGATGCGCCAGAATAATGACAAATTGGTAGAAAAAGGATTAATATCGCAAGAAGAGTGTGATGAACGATATAGCGACTTAGCAAAATGGAGAGCTCCTTTTATTCGATGGTTCTAAAGAGGGTTACATTAAAATTTGGAGTGCGGGGACTTGTCCCCGCACTCCAATTGTTACCCAATTTTAGGCATTTTTGAACCATGCCATATTTTTAGATAACGGTTCGATTTTCATTTTATAAGGGATAAGGACAACATGATTGATTTACAGCTCATTTCCTTCACTGCTCCAGATTCTTATCTATTCAATGTCTTGCCTCAGATCAGAGCCTCTTGTAAAATCACAAGCAATTTTGTGTCTGTAAATACAGCTGAAGTAGCTAAAAAATGTTTGCATGAGCTGATGATTTCTTTTGGAGATACTCTTCCTCTACCACGGACTTTATACACGTATAAAGACTGCCAAATCACATTTCAACATCAAATGATTCTTTGGAAATCGGCAAGAGAATCACTGCTTCGTTTAGAATCCAAGGAAGCAGAAGAGTCAGAAGAAGGAAGCGATGACGAAGATTTTAGAAATATGCCTGTTCAACATCAAATGTCTCTTTGGGAATCGGTAGGAGGATCACTGCTTTGCTTACAATCTAAGGAAGCAGAAGGATTAGAAGAAGGAATCGATGACGAAAAATTTAGAAATATGTCTGTGGATCAATTGACATGGGATAGAAGTAAGTGGATTCAACAAATACGAATACGATCTAACAGGTTGGATCGATTGGGAATGGAACCTCCTAAAAAAAGTCTGAAAAAGGTTCTAGAAAATCTAAATGTGTCAGAATTATCTAATAGCATTGTTCGCAAGATTTTCATAAAAATGTTTGGAAATAAACGTTTATCAGAACTTGCTCTTTCTTACCTAAGTTATAAAGATTTATCAAAACTTCCTATCATTTATTTACGCCATCTCCCTCGAGAAATGGTTGAGGAAAACATGGTACAGATTTCGTATTCATTCTTTTTATTAGAAAAAGAACAAATTGAATATGTCCTTCATCGTATTTTTCGTGGAGAAAATATCGATACCGCTCTCCCAAAGATTTCATCCCAATGGATACAAGGTATAATTAATACAATAGATCTTGACTTTCGACATTGGATCTCGAGGGAGCAACTAGGATGTTTGAATTATAATGAAGTTTCTACTAATGCTATCAATCAATTGTTTGGTTATGAGCCTTGGACTTGCGATCAATGGAGAGCAGAATGGAATTTTTCTCTTCTCTCATCGAAGCAGGCACAAACTGTTTGTTGTAGATTGAATGACCCAGAACAGCCCATTCATTTGAGAAACATTATTAGAGATAAACAATTGAAGGAGATTGACTTAAGAGTGTTTCCTGATAAAGTGCTTGAAGATATTCTGTACGGAGATTCACGACATAATTCTGTTTCGGATAGAGCCAATTTTGCCAAAATATCTGGAAAGCAAGTCGAATCCATTCTTCATAGATTGAATGATAAACACCTATCACTCCTTTCGGCAGAACAAATCAGTCAATTAGATCTCACGCAACTTCCTCTTCATAAAATTCAACAAGTATTTAATCTTAAATTCTATAAATATTGTAATTATTTTTTTTCTCTGTATTTTAATCAAGAATTGGAGCGTTTTGCCAGCATTCCTGCAGAACAAGCCCCTGAAATTCATGCCAGATTGGGAAGATGCGTGAAACTTGGGCTCATGAGCAAGGTTGATTTTGCTAATTTGCCCATCAGAGAATTGCAACGCGCGGATGCTGAGTCGGAAAAAACAGTCGATATTATGCGTCGACGCTGGAACAAAATGCCTTATAATCAGTCTGCAAAAAGTTTAGAGGAGCTTCTTCAGAATCCAAGCTTGCTAGAATGTTCTATCGTTGATTTCCATCGAATCCCTGCTGAAATTATTAGCGAAAGAATACGCGAGCTTCCTGCCACGGCACTATCCTTGCTAACAACAGCCCAATTTAAAAAAGTTGATTTTTCAAAGGCTTCTGCAGCTCAACTTGCAGGGATCTCATTATCCGTGGAAGAGGCCCCTCAAAAAGAATCATTTTTCTTCTCTCGCAAGGAGTGGCGCTTTTCCCAGCTTTCTCCACAACAGGCTCAAGTGATATCAAATACATTAGCTGAACAGACGTATCTTTGGGGTTAAAGTTAGTACACTGTACTCTAAAAGGCATGCGGAAAATAAAATAAATACAATAGCTTAATAAGATCGATTTCATCGAATAGCAAGGTGATTTCTTGCATGCCTTCAAGACGTAGAGCTAGTTCATACTTCCAGTTGGGAAGAACTCTGGGGGGAATAGTCACTTGGCCAAGACGACGATTTAGTGCTTTTGATGCATCGTCGCGTATCTCGGTTTCAAGATCATATACTTTTGTTTGCGATAACAAGTAACCAAATGCACCAAATTTGTTATCGGACCCTTTAACCGTCCACGGTTCGAACCATTGTCCAAATTGAAATGGATATTTGGGATCTGCGCTTCCTAATTGAAGTCCATAATACGCTAGAAGATCTTCTATCAGAGCAATGAAGTGTTCTTTTGTCATGTCAGAACCACTTTCTTGTAGAGCTTGCTTGATTTGGGCTGAAGCGGCTTCTGATCCGGCTCCTTCTCGTATTTTTTTAAAAATAGACTCAACCCAATCACAACGGCTGTTATAGTCTAAAAGGGTTTTAAATGAATTGGTTGTATGAGGAATAAGTAAATGTTTTGGATGTGATTTCTGCCACTCACGTTCTTTGATGCATTTTGATTGAATATATTCCTCTGGATTCCTCTGATATTCAGGAGTGTTAAATTCTTTAACGATATATGCCCAGTCATTAAAAGATTCAGGTGGCCGTTGGGGTGGTTGTGGAGGTGAAGGAGTAAAAATTTCTTTAATCTTGTCAAAAAGAGAATATTGTTTATTTGTTTGGGCGGGATCATCCATCGTATATACGGTTACGATACGTTCACCGGTGCTCAAGACTAAAGTACATCCTTCTTCAGAATCGGCGCTCGGATTTTTTCCTTTTTGTTGTTTAAACTCTTTTGGTATCTTCCTGGGTGGATGTTGAAGAAATGTAGCTGGTCGAGCTGATTCAAAAAAAAATTTTATTGCTTCCAAATTACGGAGATCGATTTTTTTAGGATCTTTTATTGGTTCTACGGGTTGATGATCCTTAAGGAGGGAGGCTTCAAATGGTGGCAAATAACCTGCTTCGAAGGGAGAGGTAAACGGGCTTGCTGCTGCTGCGGAAGCTAACATGTGTATCCTTTTAGATATTAATTTTTAATTGATTATTGGAAACCATCCATTGAACGCTCTCTTTGCATGCTTCTAAAGAGGTATATTTTGGCTGATAACCGATTAGCTTGCGAGCTTTTTCTATACTCATGCAGGGACTTCTCATTATATGTTCTTTACTTATCATCGAGAACGATCCATTCTGGTGGAATAAGATCACTTTGATCCCTCCAATACGTTGAAAGGTTAAACCAGTTAGCGGGGGCAATTACCTGTTTGTTAGGATTTCTGTTGAGATAAGCAGCCCACCAGGAAAAAGATGAATTACAGATGATCTGATGTTGACACATACTCATTAAGTAAAAATCATAATAATGAGCCTCCCCTTCGACAAAATAAAACAGTCGTGGAATAGATGATAAAAGATTTTTGCACTGTTCCATGTTGTTTGAAAAGACGACAAATAATGAATTTTCAGGGAACTGTTGAATTGCCTTTTCATAATAATTTGTACCACAGATGGCATAAACTTTATGTTCGGGATCTTCAACGTCGTAAGATCGGTAATGAATAGCAACTATATCAGGGTTTTGAATGAGATGGGGGTATTTATTGGTTAAATAGTTCACAATTTCTTCATGTGGAGAAAAAAGTGCTATGATTGTTTCTTTATGTTTTAGGAAATATTTCTCTGATTGAAACCAGCCTCTAATCATCATATTAGGTTGATAGTGAATCGGAGAATAAGTAAATTGTTCTTCTAAAAAAACATGGTTAACATTTCGTTTGGGTTGCGTCGTGTTTAGATGGTAAAAAACATGGGCGTAATTGATGGAAATATCAAATCGATCATCAAAAAGTAATGAGGGGAATGTCGGAATAGCACCATTATCTATAGCAAGACTTGTCGTTGCAGCTATAATGAACATTTGATTGCCAAATTGTCCCATTAAATCCCCTACGACATATGTTTGTTCGCTTGAAATTGATAGGGAAAACTTAAGTAGAAAGGCTGAAAATAAACGCAAAAAATATTTCATTGAACACCCATCGCTGTTTTGAGAGGATTTACATAAACTGTTATTTTTTCATCTTGGACTTCATTATAGAAAGTGCACATATAATCTAAATATTCTGGAGTGACCACCCAGCCCCATTTTTTGCGTCGAGGTAATTTATTTTGCAAAAGCCACTCTAAAGTACCACACCAATAATGATTAATGCATACTGTATCAATGATAACAGGTTGCATCATATGCTTTGGAGGCAGAGGCACACCGTTGCTATTGACAGCAAAGTAACCTTCATTGAATTGAAATGAATGAGGGTTTCCGATGAAAGCCACATGGCGGGGTTGTACGATCAATTTGACATATTCATTCATTGCCGCTTGTTCGGGGGCCTTATATATCAAATGTTCAATAATTAATCCTCCCTGGGGAAGTTTATCTATTCCTGAAGTACCAAAAAGTTGCCAATTGATGGCTATTCCTCCAAAAGAGGTATATTCAGACAACATTTGAATCAAATTATCATGTCGCATTGGGAGGAGAAATTCGTCTAAGTCAATAAAAGCAGCCCATTCTGCTACTTCCTTTGTGATTGCTAAAGCGTGATTGTAGGCAGGTAATTGAAGTTGTTCGAGGTATTCTCGTTGATTTTTTGTTTCAATCGGCCATTCGAAAAGATCGACAACACCCATTTCGATATAGGGTTTCAGAATCTCCTGGTAACGATCGGTGCTTAGGTTGTTATATAAGTAAAAATGTTCCACACCGATTAGTCGATGATATTCTAACCATTCCTTGAGAAAAAAATCTTCATTTTGAAAGATCGCACAAACAACCAGCTGATAGCGTGGTTGGGGAGGGTTCTCTGCTAGTAAACAGGAAACGTTTAACAGAAAAATTGAGCAAAATAAGGATATACAACGCGATAATTTCAATTAGTATCCCTCGGGAATATCTAAAGCTTCTAAGCGCTCATAAACAGGACGATTGCGAATTAGACGATCCAAAAAATTTTGTAGATCGGGGTCAACTTTATTATCATTGATAGGATTTGCCATATTGTAGACATAATTAGTTTCGCGTATAAAATAATGTCTTTCTCCTGCCATTTCAGATAGGGGATACATAATTGCCATATCCCATGCCATTTTTATGAAATCCCCTTCATAAAGGAAATCTTCCAGTTGTATTTTTTTAAATAACCAAGCATAAAATGTGCGCAAATGTGAAGGGCATTTGAATTTTCTAAAGCTTTTTTGAGCAATCACTTCTGGAGGATATGGTTCACACCAAGAGACATTCCCCATGGGGTAGTCTATGAAAGTTCCGTGAGTAAACCAGATTTGTCTTGAGGAATAGATTTCATTCAACTGCTTAAGAACATTTTTATGACTTAACCAATCATCTCCATCGAGCAACACTGCAATTTCATGATCATCGCAACTATGGATGGCATGATAGAGGTTTTCCATAGCTCCTAAACGTGTTGTATTATGTAAGTGTTCTGTGCGACGATTTTTATCGTTTTTCTTGAGGTACTCTTCCACTGCTTTGGTCGTTCCATCACACGAATTGTCATCAATATAGATAATTCGGAAGTTAGAATAATTCTGTGAAAGTGCCGAATAGAGGTTCTTCTTATACCATTCGATATTATTGTAAGAAGGGATAATAATGACCATCGGCTTTTCTATTACCTCTGGAAAAATATTGTGTGTAGCAAATAAAAAACCTAATGTGAGGAGGGTTTTTAAAGCTTTAAATAATTTCATCAGTTTTCTCTTAATTCTTTGTGGTTTTTATCTAGTGCGAGAAGTCTTTTTGTATAAGGGATTTTCCAATTCTCTGGGTAGCAGTAGGAGGGAGATAAAATCAAAGTAGGGGGAAAATCGATACAATATCGATTCCAATGACTTTCATCATGCCATTCGGCGATGATCCCATTTTGTAAATCTTGATCAATATGGGTAGCATTTATTTCGATAATTTTAAAAAATTCCTCTCTTGAACCACCGTAAAACCCTCCTGCAAAATAGTAATCACCTTCAGCGTCACTCACATAGGCTGTGGACAATGGATTAGTTTCATAAGCACCTCGCATTCTTGGATAGGGGGATCCAGGACTAAATCCAGGAGATAGTGTGGCAACACGTTCGCTTAAAATTTCATCTCCAACAGTATCAACAAACAACATATCAGCATCACAGGCAAAAAGATAATCTTGTTCAAGAAGAAAATTCTTGTTTGCAAGATATGTATGATAACGTTGCATGGTATCAAAAGGCCAACCCAATTTAGGCTGATAGAAATAGAGAACATCCTCTTGATTTGGCAGAATTGAATCTGTAAAAACAAAATAGGTGACCTGATGATTAGGGGTAAAATGCTTTCTTGCAGATTGTATTAAAGGCTCCACAAATTGTATGTAGCGACCTGTAGCCATAACCAAGAGGCCAATATGACTTCCATATAAACACTGGCCAGTCAGAACAAAAAAAGAGACAAACAGAACCACTGTTTTAAATAGAAAAAGTTTCATGCAACAAAAAAATCCTTTAGTAATTTTTGAATGTGTTTCGGTCTCGAGTCTAAAAAGCATAGTCAAGAGTTAAGCGAACATTTTGATCTTGACGAGCTGATCCAAAAATCCCTTCATATGATGCTGAAAAACTTAGTTGATTGTCTACACAATACACAAGAGTGATTTCAGGGACTGCTAAATTCATGGCTTTCTGAGTAGTCACTACGTCGAAAGTATCGGCAATGTCTTCAAAATTTGCTGTAAAATGACCATTGGTTAGCGGAGTCATAAATAACCAGCTCAGTTTAAATTTAGGAATAAATGTGCCCGAACATAGTTGGATAGCTTGGCTGATTTCTACTCCCACATCTGAGCTCGCGAATTCTGCATTGTGTCTATCTACATGAAGATTCAAACTATCTGCTCCATGTTCTGAATGAGCTGTGTCATGTAAATGGATATAATCACCGGATATAAACGGACGAATGCACCAACATGCCCACTCAGTATTTAACCCAATTTCCAAATGCCCCAATACCGAATTGCATTGGTTTGAACTTCTCGCAGATCTATCAATTGTTGTAAAATCGATTTTCCGTGTTGTTGACATATGTTGATTCCCATAAAGAGCTGAAGCATTCCAATAAAAAGTGTCTTCGTAGTCTATATATAGCCCCACATAGGTTCCTTTAATGTTGCTATGACCTCGATCCCCCGTCCATTTTAAATGAGTATAGGATGCACCTGCGCCAATTCCTGTTGTCAAATAAGAAGTCCATGAATAGTCAAGTCCACCAAGGACCAATCCAGTGTTTGTATGAAATCCTCTGAGTTGTCCTATTTTTTGTTGTTGAGCAATATCGCCAGCAATATCGATCCAGATCATAACGTCATTTTCATCTTCACAGATACAAGAGCAAACGCAGGGTTTGTGTGTGTGTTGAAGCAGGGATGAATTAACTAACTTCAAGTTAAAAGCATTTGTCCAATCTAATCCTCCAAATAGTGCAGGTTGCAACTGGTCTAAAGCGCTGGCAAATTCAATTGGATCTGTAATGTTATTTAAATCGACGAGAACGTCATATAAATCACTATCGGGAACGATCGTAATCTCTTCTAAATAGCTTCGTACTACCCCTGGATTTTCTCCGATTGCAGGTATTCTAAGACCAACGCTATTGGCTAATACTTGCAGTTGAATAAAAGTAGGAAAATACTGAACATCTAATGAAAGATTTCCAAGGACTTCCACCAAATTAAATGTACCGGATAGCCCATTATTAACTGTCATAAATTCATAAACAGCTCCCGACAAATAAGTTCCATTTTCTGGAATGACAACAAGTGTTCCGTCTAGAGAGCTTGCGCCATTAATCACAAGTTGATCGGCTTGTCCAGACGGAGTAATTTCGATATCTAAGCTTCCAACTGGAAATTGTTGATAGTTTCCAAGAAGATTAATAATCCCGATCGAATTTCCTGGACTCACTGTTCCACTGTTTAGCAAAGAATTAAGGGTTCCATTACCGGTCAACGTCGCACCGGTGCCAAGCACAATAGTACAATCCGGTTGTGAGCTTGCTAAATTCACAGTTCCGTTCTGCACAACAAGAGTGCCTTGAATGCTGATATTGCTACCGAGAGTTAGATTTGTTCCTGTGAAATTGATCACTCCATTACCAGCAATATTAAATGCTTGAGAGGGAAATGTGTTCAGGTTTAAAACAGAATTCTGCATCAAGAAAATATCGGTCCCAGAAGCTAATCCTGCTGATCCAATATGTCCTCCCGTACCCCCTAGTCCTGGTGTCACACTATTTCCAGAAAATGCTGCAACATCCATTGTGACTTGGCCTCCACCTCGAACAAAAAGAGCGCCACCTTGAGCTGCGCCACCTCCACCGCCTCCTTCATTGTTTGCACCACTTCCCCCTCCAGTTCCACCGGTTCCACCAGCAGCATTTTTACCACCAGCACCACCGCCACCACCATAGCCACCGCTACCTCCATTTCCGGCTGTTAAAGCTGACTGCTGAACACCGCCTCCAGCACCACCACCACCAGCGAAACCTCCAGTACCTCCATTTGCAGGGGTATTGCTTATGCTTCCGCCTGCACCTGCACCACCACCGAAATCTCCACCTGAGCCGCCGGTTCCAGCAAGAACGCCGCCGCCGCCACCACCACCACCACCTATGGCTCCAGCGATACCTCCTGGGCCTCCATTAGAACTGTTGTTTGGTGCTCCACCGCCACCACCGCCGCCACCACCAGTTGATGGGTTTCCTGCCCCTCCTGCTATCGTTGCGGCTCCTCCTGATCCTCCCGTTCCTATTCCTCCAGCTCCATCTCCTCCAGAGCCTCCAAACTGATTAGGACCAGCATTGGCTCCTGTCCCATCGATATCTGAACCATTTATATATCCGGAAAGACCGCCGCCTCCACCACCACCTGAAAGTCCGGTGCCTCCGATACTGTTAAAACCGCCGCCACCGCCGCCACCGCTACCAAAGGAAGCATTGAAGCCGCCGGATCCACCGGTTCCTTGGTTATAACCCCCACCACCAGCTCCACCTGCACTACTATCATAAAGAGAAGGAGTTTGAATTCCACCATTGCCCCCTTGAGCGGCATTATCTGAAAAGGAAACATTGGTTAAGTTGACATTTGCCGTGCTATTAACGAATATGCCGCCACCAGCACCTAGGGCACCACCACCCCCACCAACAAAAGAATTCCCTCCATTCCCTCCCAAGCTTAAACCGTTGTTGATACTGAGATTGCTTATGGCTACAGTACCTGTATCGATAAAAAATATTTGATAAAGATTCTGGCCATCGATCTCAACATTTCCGTTTCCTGAAATCGTTAAATTTTGTGTGAGGATAGGGAGAGCGCTATCGATTTGAATAGACCCATTCAAACCATTTGAAAATATGATAGAATCCCCGCTTGAGGCTTGCTCTAAAGCATTTCTAAGGGAACCTGCTCCACTATCTGAAGTGGTTGTTACAGTTAAGGTTGTGGCACTGAGGCTGGTGCTGTACATGAACAGAAAAAAGCAGCTTTTTTGAATCATGTATGAAAAATCAAATAATTTGGAATTATTCATGAGAGTCCTTAGGGTTGTTTGTTGTCTTGACATCCATAAATCCTATATAGGTGAGGAAATCAAATATTGTTTGGATTCTATTAAGGTAGGTATGTTTAGTTTTCACGAGGTCCATCAGTTCATAAATTTCTTGCAGAGTAAGTGTCTCGAGCCGTTTTTTGGCATCATAAAAAAGTTGATAAGTATCTGGATTATAAACAATTTTGTGTTCGAATAGTTCATAGGCATGCCAGGAGTTAGTGACCCCAAGCTGTCCGTAGCTAATATTTTTGAAAATTCGACAGGGTATATATCCGACCTGCTGCTGCCAGGTTCCTACGATTGCGGGAGCCAGATAGGATGATGAGATGAAATTTATATGCACCTCATCGTCAATGCCAGTTGCAGAGGAGTTTACAGCGATGAATGGATGTTGATCGTTCTCACAAGCATCTATGAATGGAGTCAATTCATTTATATTACCAAAACGTCCTGCCCCAACAGTGCCCACCCAGTAAATCGAACGTTCCTTTTCTATGCTTGGTAACTTTAGTTTGATTTCTTCAATTTGATAAGGAAGTAGATTGGTTGCCCAAGGCATGAACAATCCCTTGGATTTAGGATAAAAATAAGTAAATTTGTCGACTTGTATGGTGTCTGACAGCAATAAAACATCATCGGTATATACTTGTAGAAAGATTGATTTTAATCCCTCATATTTTGTACTGCAATTGTGAAGAATATAAATTCCATCATTTCTTAATGGTATTTTCTGATCAACCTGTCCTTCGGTTAAAAATAGGGTTTCAGAAAAGTCAAAATCATTGATTTGATCATCATTGTCAAACCAATAAGTGGCATATCCAAGAAAATTAAAAGCTTCATAAAAAGCTTTATGAATATATGAATGGGTACTCGAATGGGTTTTATGTCCCCAAATGACTACTTTTTCAAAACCTTCTATATGAGTGTGATGGACCAAAAGAAACAAAATAAATAAGAAGAAGTGAGTTAAATCGCTTTTGTTTTTCATTTTGCACATGGTGTTAAACTGTTGAATAATAATTGCCAGCGATTCAGCATTTCGATCTTGTGATTAGAGGCATAGGATTTGATCTTGTCGTGTTGGGCAATAAAATCCAGAGATTCTAATTTAACTTTCAAATCTTCCCATGAATCAAAATAAACGAAGATTTCAGCACGATCTGGGGCATACCACTCTGAAACTTCAAATAAATCTTCTTTTAGAAGTAGGACAGAATTAGTAAAGAAATAATCTGAGGAATGATACAGCTCCTTAAATAAGGTTTTCGAGGGGATGAAATATGGGGTACCCAAACTAATATTTTCAAACAAAGCAAGATTGGACCAAGCATAGGGAAAATGAATAATTGCTTTGAAATCGACTAAATCAGTAGGACCATTATAACGTCCACAATAGATTGGCAACAATAAGGACAAAGCGTCTTTAAAATTTTGTTCATTATGATAGGGAGGAAGAAATAAAGTTGAAGGTTTATCTACATATGCAGGAATGAAACTTTTTTCTTCTAAAGAAATAATTCCAGTGGGGGTTATCGTCAGAGTCCCCGTATCGATGCCTTTGGTTCGCGCATAAAGATGTTCAAAGAGAGTGTAAGCGACAATTCGCACATTTGATTTTTTTGTGGCTTCATCAAATAACTGGTAATATTCTTTGTCGGGGAAATCACAATCGAGAGCATCGATACTTGTATAGTCAAAGCGATTACAAATCCAGATGATCAACGGTTTTGTCCATCCTCCTTGCAAAAAAATACGTGATAAAGGGGCTGTATCAGATGTGATAATGACATCAAATCGATCAAAGAACTCCTTATGCAACTGCCAAACATTTTCTGCCCGTTTGTGTCCCATATTATATAGACAATTGCCTTTTGAGGCTCCATCGAAAAATTGGAGGGGTAAGTCGGGAATAAACCATGTTTCAAGATCTAAAGAGAGCTCTTTTGCAACCCCCTCGATTTCCTTTTGACATCCTTTATGAAAGGTTAAATGTAACACTTTTATTTTATGAGTGTTCTCAAGTGTCATAGAATCAGCTAAAAGTCCGGTTGTTAACTTTAGTAAAAGTAAAGTGAAAAGAAAATTCCAATACATCCTAATTCTTTAATCTAGTTGTGATTTTTTCAAGAGTACCTGATCCGGATGTGTCGCCAAATTGTTTAGGGGTCTGGTTACGCACATCATCAATGAGAATAATCGCTATTTTAGAGTAAAAAATATTCATGATTACCGGTAAGTCCTGAGGTAAATAATTGATGATTTAATAATAATTATTATTTGTTAGCAAGAATTTTTTTGCATTTTAGCCTGTTGGCCTGTATATAAAACATCGCTAAGGATGTATTATAACCACAAAGGTTTCAACAGAAGCGCTATGAAAACAAAAAGACTATTAAATATTGGAGTTTGGATATTTTTGCATGTGAAGATTTTTGCAGAAAATGTGCTCGTTGTGACATCTGCTTATAATCGTCCTGATTTCATCGAGGTACAGTATAAAACTCTTAAAAAGTTTCTGTTAGATGAGTATGAATATGTCGTTTTCAATGATGCAAGAGATCCTTCCTTGCAGTATGAGATTGAGAATATGTGCGCTAAATGGAATATTCGGTGCATTAACATCCCTCAATCTATCCATGATCTGCCCTATTTAGAGAGAGTACCAGGGGAAGGATTTCATGATCCGGCAGTGCGTAACGCGAATGTGGTTCAATATGCTCTAAATTCTATTGGGTTTGATCATAATGGAATCGTCACAATTCTGGATTCAGATATGTTTCTTGTGAAGCCATTTAGTATTGAAGATTACTTATCTGGATATGAAATAGGCGGAGTTCCTCAAAGCTATTCAAAAAATGGAATCTCGATTGAATATCTTTGGATCGGAATTGCCTTTTTAGATATGGGAAAACTTCCTGATAAAGAAAAAATTAATTTTAATTGTGGGAGAATCAAAGGCGTTCCTGTAGATGCAGGAGGACATACTTATGATTATCTTCAAAGTCATCCAGAATTAAATATTCGTTTGTTTTACGCGCGGTATTTCGGGAACGTATCTTTTGACTTTAAGACTGATGATTTGGGATTAGAAGATAGAGAGATCGCGTTGCTTCAATCAGGAATGGTAAATGTGGAGTTTTTTTTGAATGGCACTTTTTTTCATTATCGAAGTGGAACAAATTGGGATTATCAAACCAGTGCATATCATGAAAATAAGACACGGATATTCAATGAATATATACAAAATATTCTCGAATAAAAATATATGTCTAGGCAACATACTCAAAATAAGTTAGATACAATCAAGGAGTTTTTAATTGGATTGGGGTCATGGATTGGGGTCAGGATTGGGGTCATGCCTGACATCCTGACATTCTCGTATTATTGATTCTTCAATGGATAAGCAGCCATACGCATCAACCTAAGAGAGTGTTTTTATAGTATAAATAGATTTTATGTATAGATCTAAGCCTGTTTTTTCGACTTACTGCTGTTATATTTCTTTGATGCTAGACTCAAACTTTTGCTATTAGAAAACTAACCATCTATTTCTTATAAAAATTCTCAACGCAGAGACGCAAAGGCGCTAAGACGCAGAGAGAAAAAAACTGTTCTCACTGCGTCTCCGTGCCTTTGCGTCTCTGCGTTGAATTGCTTTCTTTATAATCTAGAGAACAGCATCAATGATACTTCTATGACTTATCTAAGTTCACTTTTTGAGATCTCGTTTTGGGGAAATTCGTTATAAATTACCCTACAAGGATTATTATTTTTTAAGTTATTAAATATTAAATACATGAAATCTATTTTCTTGATTTAGGTTGATGCGTATGGGATAAGCAGCCATGGACGAACACAATGGACGACATGGACAAGGCAAAAAGGACAATGGATGAAGGCAAAGCCAACGAAAAGGGAGTGCAGAGGGGCTTTGCTCCTTTGCTGGGAGAACACGACACATTAGGGTGCAGTCACGGGTTTAAGAACAAGGCCTAGAATTTCATGTCTAGTGCGATGTTAGCTGCTTGGTTATAGTAATTTTTGCTGAATTGTCCATCATAGCGCAATGTTACACTCATGGTATCGTTGCAATTAAGATAGGTTAATCCTAAAGAAGCTGCTCCTTGATTGCGAAGGAAATGTAACCCCTGTACTGTAAAATTGCAGCTAGAATCAACGAATCTAGCGTGCAAATGACGATTACTAAATGGAGCATCATTGATATAACTCAATTTTATACGAGGCACAATCGTACCAGATGCACATGAATTTTCACAGACATAGTGTCCGGTCCAGATGAATCCAAACTCACTTTGTACGATCTGGTCTTGACGCCTATCTACACTAAGATCTAAACTGCTCGCTCCAGACTCTACAAACCCTTGTCGCGATAAATGGATATAGTCCACTCTAGCAAAGGGGATAATTTCCATACATTCATCATAACCAAAATTAAGTCCTGCTTCTAAGCCTGCTAATCCTTCCCAACTATTGTGAGATGATTTTGCATGGCGATCTATTGTAGCGAAATGCAAATGGCGATCGGCTTGGTAATGACTATAGGCTCCTAATAGTGTAGCATTGACATAACCACACCCATCTGACCACTTAGCATACAATCCAGAATAGTAACTATTAATGTTGGCATGACCAGCTGATTTGCTCCAATTGAGATGGGAATAGGTGTAGCTAGCTGCGGCGCCGAGTCTAAATTCGTTGCAACATACGGCATCTAATCCGACTGTAAGTCCACCCGTCCAATCAGTATATCCAAATTGTTGGCCATAGGAATTTTGTTTTTGCCATGCTCCAATTGCTTCTCCCCATAGATAAGGGCTATTACAGCAATTGGATGGGTCTACTTCTTCAAGGTGCTGATAATAACTAGAACGAACCAATAAAGCATTTTCAATCTGACTCCAAGCTAATCCGGAAAACTGCGAGGGCTGCATCTGATTAAAGCTATCGTTAATCCCGTCTGCATCTAATGTTAATAATGCAGCGCTGACCACTTCAACATCAGATCCAGTAGTGAATCCATCTGCTAGATAACAAGAAGCTGCTGCCGCTGCATTACTATCCAATCCAAGAGCTCTAATGGGAAGAACTTCTACCACGACAGCTGTTGGGTCGTAAATGACTTCCAATAAACTGGGTACACTGCTTTCAATTGTGGAGAAAGTCCCTGTTCTTCCACCTGCTGCAGTGATGATTGTGTAGGACTGTACGGTTTGGAAGCTTCCTGACAATGGGATGACTTCTAATGTTCCATTGATTTGAGCTATTCCTGTCGCAGCAATGAGATCATTCGTACCATTAGAGGCCACTTCCATTTCCAATAAACTAGAGGAAATCAATATTAGATTTGTTGTATTGATTGTTCCAATGGAGTTCCCAGGTGCTAAAATCCCTGAGTTAGTAAGATCACCCAATACTGTCGCATTACCAGAAAGCGTACCTCCGGCCCCCACAATGGCGTTTCCTATCACGCTTCCATTTAAATTGAGAGTACCGCTATTCACAGAGGTAATCCCTGAATAAGTATTGGCTCCATTAAGATTTAAAGTGCCTAAACCATTCTTATAAAGTCCTCCGGCTCCGTTTGGTCCATTAGTTTGATCCCCCTCAATAGGAGTTGCAATAGTCAAAGTATTGCTTAGATTAAAGGTAATGGATCCCTGCTCACGCACAAAAATGTCATACCCCATAGCGGCTCCAGGGGCGCCGGGTGCAAAACTACTCGTACCGTCGAATGAAGTTCCTCCAGTTCCAGGAATAACGGTATTGCCAGAAATTTGTGTCCCGTCTTCGATAATTAAGTTCCCAGCACTTTGGATGAAAATGGCTCCTCCCAGTCCAGAACCACCCCCGCCACCTCCATTTCCACTTCCCACCGATGCCCCATCGCCTCCTCCAGCAGCACCACCTGTACCTCCAGGCATTCCACCGCCACCTCCTGCACCAAAGCCTCCGTTACCACCGGGACGACCATAACCACTACCACCGCCCCCACCAAGTATTCCTCCTATTCCTCCTTGACCTGTTCCACTCCCGCCACCACCTCCGGCGGCTCCTACACCTGTTCCTCCTGAATTACCACTACTTGATGAAGGTCCGCCTCCACCCCCGCCTCCAAATAATAAATCGACTCCAATACCATTTCCTCCATTTCCAGGAGCACCGATAGAAGTCGTAGGATCTCCAACTGCTGAGCCACCATCTTGACTGTCCCCTGCTCCGCCTCCAGCATTAGTGTCACCAGCTAGGGATATTGAATTTCCTCCTACATACATGCCAGTTGGACTTGCGTCCCCTCCATTTCCACCGGGAGAGTCCCCCGCACCACCACCACCACCACCCCAATAAATTCCGTCGTTGCCATTTCCATTAGTAGTAGTTGATGCTCCACCACCATCTCCTCCATTGCTATGGCCTCCACCACCACCTCCTGATGTGTAAGTAGTAGCATCTCCTCCGATTCCACCCCCAAATCCACCACCACCACCACCACCAGCGTTGGTACCAGGATAAGTTCCTAAACCTCCATTACCCCCTTGAGCGATATTATTGAGAAGACTGGAAGCTGTTAAAGTGACTGAAGTCCCTCCATGAATGTAAAGGGCACCTCCACCCCCAACACCACCACCACCTCCTCCACCGCCGGTGCCCCCAATTCCACCTTGAGAAATGGCATTTTGAACCTTGATATTGTTGATAATAACAGTTCCTGAAGCTACTTGAAAGGCTTGGTAATTGCTAGCACCATCGATAGTGATCCCTGCTCCATTGATCGTACAATTTTGAGTGATGGCTGGGAGTGAAGTATTTAGAGTGATTTGTTGACCTGCAATTAAACTACAGTCTATTGTATCTCCGCTGTTAGCATTTAGAAGCCAATAAGGTAATGTTCCAGGCATGGTAGAGGTGTTTAAAGTACTATCGACGACTCTAGTTGTAGCTTCTGCTTCTATAGAGTGTGTAGATAAAAAGCAAACAGCAACCATGATTTTAAAGTGAAATAGTATTTTTGACATAGTCCCTCAATTCTCTGGTTGATAAGTTTTCTTGAAATTTTATCTATACGATAAAAAAAGTTTTCTAGCAACTTTTAGAGAAAACAAGACTCATCAAAACTTTTGATTGGAATTCGATCGTCTTAAGGAAATGCCCGTTAAACATAGGAAGATGCAGTATCCAATTTTATTATTTCTTCTGAAGAGAGTCTTATTTGACTGACCTTAGCCAGCTCTGCCAGTTGCTTGACACTCGTCACGCTGGCAATTGCAGCGCTTATACCTTTACGTTGCAACAACCAAGCTAACGCAATCACGGCAGGAACAACTTGATGTTCTCTTGAGATTACATCAAGGGCATTAATGATTTTCATTCCCCGATCATCTAGATAACGTTCGATGCTACTTCCCCGAGGACTTTTATTGAGATCTTCTTTTGATCGGTATTTTCCTGTTAAAAAGCCTTTGGCCAATGAAAAATAAGGAAGAATTCCTAGTTGTTTTTCTAGGCATAGTAACTCCAAGTTCCTCTCAAACCCCTCTCTCTCATATAAGTTGTAATAAGGTTGCAAAGATACATATGAAGTTATTCCCAAGCGTTGGCTTATCGAAAGAGCCTGATCCAGTCTTTTTGCACCGTAATTGGATGCACCAACAAAGCGTACTTTTCCCTGTTTGACAAGCTGGTCAAACGCTCCAAGAGTTTCCTCCAATGGAGTTTTAGGGTCATCTTCATGAGCTTGATACAAATCTATTATGTCAGTTTGTAATCTCATTAGAGATTCTTCTACTGATCTCACAATTTGATCGCTGGTTAGTCCTTTAAAGCTAGGCATTTCCATCCCTACTTTCGTTGCGATACAAACCAGGTTTCTTTTTCTGGATTTTTTAATCCATTCTCCTATGATGCTTTCCGATTCTCCGCCTTTATTTCCAGGAATCCAAGTTGAATATATATTTGCTGTATCAATGAGATTAAATCCGAAATCAACAAAAGCGTCCAGTATTTCAAAAGATGTTTTTTTATCTGCCGTCCAGCCAAAAACATTTCCTCCTAGTACCAGAGGTGCAACACGGAGATTGCTGATTCCTAAAGATCGCATTTACTTATCCTTTGAATTCGTCTAGATTTTCTCTTGAATAGCCTATCAAAAATTCTATCAAAATTCACTTGAAATCTGAAATTCTTAAGGCTATAGAGTTTAGGGTCATGCCTGCAATTCTGCAATTTTTTTTAAGGTAACAATTGCTAACCAGGAAAAACTATTTTTTGAAGAAGTTGCTATTTTACTGAATCGTGATGGAAGAAACCAAACATAAGGCTCAACGAATTGCAGAATTGCAGGCCTGACCCCTTACACGTTCGATATAACCTCTTCAAGCGATTATATCGAACGTGACAAAATATCCTATTTGTAATAGATGGATAGGATATCTTGAATTTCATTTTGAATAGCAGCCCCAGCTGCATCATCAAAAAGCGAGTCCCAAACATTAAACCAGCCATAACCGTAATCGGGGTTACCGCCAGTTGGTAATGTCGGATATAATGCCAAATGTAATGCTCTAAAATCAGCATTATTCCGAGGAGCAATGTTGCCATAGTGCTGAATCAAATTATGAATTTTGGTCGATTTAGGTAATCCAGCTTTTGCAATCGCAGCCTTTAATGCGACAGGATCAGTTGGCTGAATCCCCCAAAAATGGATGAGGGGTGTAATGTCTTCGCCACAAATTTTCGATAGTCTAAACGTACGGCTATCTGCTGGTGCTAGTCCGTCTTTCGGTGCGTTTGCAACATAATCCGCTTGCTCTTGAGCATAAAATTTCGGTAACGCATCCCAGCCGTAAAGCTCTGAAATATCTAAATATTTAGCATAGCCACGAGCCTGATAACGCATCTCATTTTTTGTAGTATTCGATGTGTCCATAGGATTATTACTTCTAAAATTCAAAGTTACCATCCATGTTTGTGCTGCTTGGTCTTTCGTCATATTAGGTGCATAACCAAACGAAGCAAATGTGCTCTCAGGATTCATCCCAAATTGCGTAGCACTGATGAATACAGATGGAAAATTCACAATGGCCTCTGTTTCACCAGGATACTGACTGCCTAGTTGAGCATGAGATAGCTCATGAAAATCGAGAGGCCACGCTAAAGGACCTTCCATCATTTCAGTTGTTTTATCTCCATTGTAGACTGTATTCGGATCATAAATATGATTCACTGCGGGGTATCCAGTACCATATACAGAATGGGCGATGGATACATCCACACCCATAAACAATACAGTACGCCCTCGATTGCTTGGATAGCCATAAAATTCTGATTCACCATCCATCCCCTTATCCCAATTCACCATTAATCCCTCTGCATCGTCGTAAGCGTAAACATAACCACGAGGAACATTCATCATGAATTTGTCAGTTTCAAAATCTGCCCATGGTGCGGGATTGGTCCTTACGGCTTTCCAATCATCGTTAGTCATGGCATGAGTAGACGTCAGTGAAAAATAAGGAGCTTTAATGACGTTATTTATTTCAACTTCTACTACCCCTAAATTGGCAAGGGTTGGAACAATAATATAAATACCACCCCCGAAAGGATTAGCAACGCGCGTCGTGGTTGCGGTAATAGGAAATAAATTGGTAACTCGGTCAAAACGATTAAGGTCGGATTTGACTGATTTATCCCACGTATGTGCACCTACTAAGATAGAAAATCCAGCATTCACCATACTTTTAGGTACGGTAATCTGAGCGATACTTCCAGGGGCTAAGTAAAGTCCTGTTGGTCTGCGCACCGGATCGGTGCAAAAAGAAAAAGGCCTTCCCCATGGCTTGGACAATGTGGCATTAATCGGTACTTTATAAGCGATAGTTGGGTCTGCCGGAGGCTTAGCAGGTCCTGGAAAATAGGCGGAAGTCTTAAACGCTTTACCCTGTAGCAAATTATAAAGAGCATCAATTGATGCTGGAGTATAAATAGCATCAAACATACATTGTTGAACGGTAAAAATGGCACGTGTTATGGCTAAGCCATCGGGAGTGGTCGCTGTTCGAGGAATCCCCTTTTTGGTATTAGCACTTAAGAAAATAGGTCCTTTAAGCGTGTCGTATTGATCAACTAATTTAAACGCACTTGTGATAAGGCTTGAACTTGTATTCAGTGCTAATGAATTATTTTGAAAAAGCACACTTTGTTCATCAATTTGTTGCTCCGTCAATGGGGCAACACCAGTTAAATGATTGGTCAATGCTTCCATCACATTTATTAGAACATTGGGTGAGGGTGGCGTATCTGCCATAGCGATGTTTACATTAAAAAATGAAATCAAAGTGAATAGGATTACTGATAATGAAAGTTTTAGCACAGTTTTATTCATAAACCATCCTTGTTAAGGGTTAAAGAAACTTTTATACATAACTGAATTAATTTAAACAACAGTTTTTTGGTTATATCAAACATGATTCAAAAATAGGATGATTAGATTGTATAAGCTGGGGAAGCGTTAGTCATATCAGGGGGATTTCGTTAAATCAGCTTTCCTCCATTAACGAAATTCAATCTTATATAATTGTTTTGGGTATGTCAAAGTTCAAACCTACCTAGCTTTACTTAGTTAACTCCGAAGATAAGCGACTTATCTTCGGGGTTCACATCGTTATCTTCAGAGTTAGCAGACCTACCTTCGGACCTTCAAAATGAACTAAAGGTGGTAGGAAAGCGTGATTGGTGCCAGGCCTGACATTCTGACATTTCTTACTCGGAAGTTTTGGTTGATTTGATGGACAAGCAGCCATGGACCAACACAATAGACGATATGGACAGGGCAAATGGACTGAGTAGAAATGTGTTTTGAGGGGGCAGAGCTCACGTGATGGGAGTCCAGAGGGCCGCTTGGCCCTTTGGTGGAGGTTTTTAGGGGGCAAAGCCCCCTAAATGGAGGTGGAGAGACGCATTCAGAACTTTTGACTCCAGAAAATTGCTTCTTTTCAAGCCTTGGTATAATCTGTTATTATCTCAAGCCATACAATCAAGATCACTGTAACCAACGAGCACGTTATGTCTGCTAAAATTACCATTCTTTATGACAATCGTTGTGACAACACTCACTTACAAGAAGGGTGGGGATTTTCCGCATTAATAGAGTATAACGAGTGCAGGCTTCTTTTTGATACAGGGGGAGATGCATCGGCTTTTTCATCAAATATGGAGAAGATGCAGCTGCCCTACAACAAAGTCACGCACCTTTTGTTTTCTCATTGGCATTGGGATCATATTGCAGGTTCTAAAGAAATCATCAAGAAACTCGACAAAGATGCGATACTCTGTGTTCCCAAAAGATTTCCTTGGTTATTTCTCAGGAAAGCGGGCTCGCATTTGAAAGAAATGAAAGTCATTCGCTCATTCGAAGAAATAGCCCCCAATATCTACTCTCTAGTACTTAAGGGTGGTTTTTTCCTTTACGAGCAAGCCATTGTTTTAAAAACCTCAAAAGGATTGGGTATCATTACAGGTTGTGCACATCCTGGGATTGTACAGATTGTGAAAACTGCGCAAGAACATCTTCAATCTAATATCTATTTTGTGTTGGGTGGTTTTCACCAGCTATTTACACCTGCAAAACAAAGTGCTGATATTGTAAAGCAATTTCAGGAACTAAATGTACAAAGAGTAGCTCCCTGTCACTGTTCTGGTGATCATCTTATTCGTCAATTTCAAGATGCTTTTGGTTCTAATTTTTCTAGAATAGGTACGGGCACAATTCTTAATTTTTAAAGGTGAAAATAATGTTTGCTACAGAATATCCATTTGTAAAAATATTTTCAGTAACAAAACCTAAACCTAATGGTTTAGATCAGTATTACAAAGAGCTGACCTCGTTAGGAGATCAGTTATATGAAATTCTGGATCAAGGAAAACAGTGGTCAAATGAGATTACTTTAGCTTTAAGTAACGGAGGAGGAGCTATTTTTCCACATACTTTTTTTAGCAAGTGTGGAGAACAAATGGGGGCTGTAATCCATGCTATTTTAGACAGTGGTGCCGATCAAGTGATTATGCTTGGAACCGTTCATCCATTTCCCCAATTTCTACAAGCTCGCATCAAAGAGTTTAATGGTGAAGACATCTCTCAAGAACCCTCTTTCGGAGTATTGAATCCTGCATCTATAAATGCAAAAGGTCTTCTTAAAGATGAATTTTCATTAAATCTCTTTAAATCCCTTTTAAAAATTGAAGTCGAACGTAGAGGTAAGAAGGCTCCACGTTTAATTGAACGCTACCCTAGTTTAGTTAATAGGCGTCCAGAAACACTTCCAGGCATACAAGAACTTAAAGAGCTTGCTAAAAATGCTGTTATTGTTGGTACGGAAGACTATTGTCATCATGGTGTAGCTTATGCTCTCCCTAAAAATTCTACAATTCCTATGGGAAAGGAAGCTCTAACATTTGCTGAAAACCAAATTGAACAAGGATTTTCCTTTTTACAGCAAAACGATTATGCAGAATTTTATAAACATGGAATGCATCTTAATGCTATTAGTGATCCTTCAGATGTTACTGCTACAATGCATTATTTGGTTGGTAGCCATGCCACGCCTAAAATTCTGAATTTGAAACTAGTTGATGTTTCTAATCTTTTCGAAAATGACCCATCTCCAAGTTGGGTGGCCGCTACACTTGCAAAAATTACAAAAGCTTAAATTTCAGAAGGTTGGTTTGTCTTTCGCTCTTGGTTAGGAGTCCGATTTTTTATTTGTGGTTTCCAAGAAGATGGATCATTGGCATAATCTAAAAACATATCGGCTCCATTTTTGAAGCGATTTTTGTAAGATGCCAAACTTGCAGATTTCAAATCTTTTCCAGACGTATTGCTAGTATTTGACATATTTTCCTCCGTAGATCTGTTAAGTACTGCATCAATATAAGTACTGTATCAGCTTTTTGCCAATCTGGATTATTTGAGAATATTCGTAGATCAAAAAATGGTTAAGAGAAGATCTATGAGAAGCTAAGGGGTGTAATTGAGAGGACTTTAATAGTTCTGAAGTGGATAAAAAACGAGATCTTGTGAATTTGATGTTTCAGTGATTGGGTCGTTAGCTTTTGTCTGACCCCTTACATTATTCGATCTTAACTTTTTACGATGGTATTTATGGTTGCATTTTTAGAGCTATCGAATGCCCACCGTCAACAGTTAAGATCTGTCCTGTCATCCAGGAAGATTCTTCTGTTGCAAGGAAAAGCGCCATAGATGCCTGATCACTAGGAAGTCCTGCACGTCTTAGAGGAATATCGTTAATAGCAGGATCAAACTCAGAGCTTTCTTCATAAGGAGTATATCCAGGGGCAATTGCATTCACTCTGATCCCATATTGGGCTAGTTCCAAGGCCATAGTTTGTGTTAGCATGTTTAATGCAGCTTTACCTGAGGCATGTGCGACTCGATTCATCGTTGGGCGGGTGCCAGAAATGGAAGAGATGTTGATGATATTCCCTTTAATTTGCTTTTGTACCATTCCTTTGGCAACAAGCTGTGATAAGAAAAATGGCGTCATTAGGGTGACTTGCAACAACTGTTCAAAATCACGAGTTGTCAATTCAAAAAAGCCTAATGTGTTATAGCCTCCTGCATTGTTCACCAAGACGTCTACATGTCCTAAAATAGATAAACATTCTCTGTATAATTGTTCTACACCTTCATGAGTGGAAAAATCTGCGTACAATGCGCTTGCATTTCCATTTGTCTTTTGAATGCAGTCAATAATCTCTTCAGCTCCTTTTTTATCAGATCTATAGCTGATGACTAATTCGGCTCCTTCTTTAGCAAAGAGCAAGGCAATTGCTTTTCCAATGCTGCGATTAGCGCCTGTCACAATTACTTTTTTCCCTTCTAATCTCATAATTTATCCTTTTGATAGGCAATTGAATGATCTTCTTGAACATCGCTTATCCAGTTTTCACTATCCCATGAGGAAAGAAAGTTTTTAGTAATTGGTAGATGTTTTTCCAAAGGATTTCCTGCTTGCCATTTTTTGAAAAGGCCCTTCATCTAAAATGCTTTCGGTTAAAATAGTGGCGATAAAATCTTTTTTGATTTCATCAATATTATCCAATCTTTTATTTGAGTCTGAAGAACAGGCTGTAAAAATAAGAAGCAAAAAGAGATAACTTATTCTCATAAAACACACAATTTTAGGTGATAATATCGAAGCCATGTTGACCATATTCAGGTTTTAGATAATGATTTCCATTTCTCATGTGAACGAGAGTGGCATGCAATTTGCCTTCCATGCTCCATCTCAATTATTCTCTGGCCTCAAGCTCTTGTTCGATTTGCTCAATGCTTGGTAGAGATCCTTTTAACTCATCAGGAAGCGATTCTATGATCTTTGCTTCATACTGAGATATGCCGATGGGTTTATTGATATCTCGCAGGGCATACTCAGCAACGACTTTGTTTTTGCCCTTACAAAGCAAAAGTCCTATGGTGGATTTGTCGTCAGGATGCCTCATTTTGTCATCTACAGCAGAAAGATAGAAGTTCATTTTTCCTACAAACTCTGGCTTGAAATCTGTTGCCTTTAGCTCAACCACGATAAAGCATCTAAGTTTGTAATGGTAGAAGAGGAGATCGATATAAAAATCTTGGTCTCCAACTTCCAGATGAACCTGGCGACCTACCAAAGAAAAACCTGCTCCAAGCTCGAGTAAAAATCTTTGGACGTGATCTAATAACCCTGATTCCAGTTCTTGCTCATCGTGCTTATCTCGTAGAGTTAAAAAATCAAAGCAATAGGGGTCTTTTAAAGCTTGATGAGCCAGGTCAGATTGAGGGAAAGGGAGTGTTATTTGAAAATTAGTAATGGCCTTGCCCTCTCGTTTATGAAGGCCGCTATCTAGCCAATGCAATAAGACATTTCGACTCCATCCATGTTCAATCGTTTTATGGGCATACCAGATTCTATCCTGGAGAGTTTCAAGCTTTTGAAGGAGAAGGATATTATGACCCCATGGAATTTGGCCAACAACCTGTTGGCTAATTGCAAATTCTGGATATTCCTTTGCGAATTGAACCATATACTTGATATTTGTTAGAGAAAAGCCCCTCATCTCTGGGAAGGAAGATTTGAGGTCCTTGGCTAAATTTTCGACGGTCTTAGAGCCCCAGCCTTCATCCTTCTGTTTGAGATGGATTTTAGAGCCTATTTCCCAATAAAGATTAATGAGTTCATGGTTAACAGCTAAGGCAGCTTTTATCTGAGAGGTTAAGATTTTTTCTTTAATCTCTTTGAAGAACGCTTTGTATTCTTTCAGGTCTTTGGCTTGAACTTTTAGGGCTGCATTAGATGACATTTTGCTCTCTTGGGTAGTAAGTCGGAAAGTGTAGCAGGAAGGAGTGAAAAACTAAATAGTTTTTACTGCAGTTTCATCCAGTCTACTGCGTAAAAACTGCGTAATTGAGCTTTATGCAACTGATTTCCCTGACGAAAATTTATGGGTGTATCTCACTAAAAATAAAAGACTTCAGTCATGAAACTGAAGCCTTAATTTTGATTGGAGGTGGAGAGACGCATTCAGAACTTTTGATCGAAATTCTTTGAATTTTTTTGTTTTTGTGGTGCAATCAGTGTTAATGCACCATAAAAATAGATTTTTTGTTGTATATTAAGGTTAATGTACCATAATATAAGGTTTTTGTGGTTTAATAGACTGTAATGTACGATATTGGGGTTTTTTTACTGTACATTAAATTTAAATGGGTGAAATATTATGCCGAAGCAGATTCCTCAAAATGAATTAGATGTGATACTAAACACTATCTCTCGTTTTCCCGAAGGCATTGCCCTTGGAAAACTCATAGGTATCTTAAAGAGCTCGATTTCCCGCCGGAAGATCCAATATCGGTTAGCTTTTCTGGTTAAAAAAGGTGATTTACAAGCCATAGGAAATGCGCGAATTGAATGTTCTGGTTTAATCTGGTTTTTGCCATTTTTTTGCAGTCTAGTGCGTAAAATTTGCGTAAATATAATGCTTTTATTCCAAGCAAGGATTGAGAAATCTTCTTGAATTTTCTACTATTAACCTGCAGAATATTTTCCTTTGGAGAGATGCATGAAAACTATTGATCAAAAGCTAAAGCCAAGAGTTGGTGTAGGGATTGTAGTCATTAATGATGGGAAGATACTCTTAGGTAAAAGAAAAGGAGCTCACGGTTCTGGAGAATGGTCATTTGCTGGAGGTCATCTTGAGTTTGGAGAAACTGTTGAAGAATGTGCTTTGCGAGAGTTATCAGAAGAAACTGGATTAACAGCCCTTTCCATGCAGATGGGCCCTTGGGTTAATGATATTATTGAAGAAAGTAAACATTATGTTACGCTTTTTGTCATCGTTGATGAGTTTGAAGGGGAACTGCAACTTTTAGAACCAGATAAGTGTGAAGGATGGGAATGGTTTGATGGAAGTTCGCTTCCTTCGCCTCTTTTTACTCCCATTCGTTCTTTAATAAAGAAAATAAACATCGAAAATTTGGCTAGTATTTCATGCTTTTGATGAAGGGGATATAATTATGAAATCAAAAATAGCTATTTATCTTGCAGGAAGCATAAAAAAGGGACATGAAAAATCGGATGAATCATATTGGACTGAAGAAGATATATCTTTTCTCAAGGATTCTTTAAATCGATACGAAATTTCATTTCTTAACCCTGCTTTCAGAATGGATGATTTATCTGATCAACAATCGGTATTTGGCAGAGATATGATCCAGGTTTTCTGTAGTAACTTTGTTTTTGTAGATGCAAGAGATCGTCGAGGTTTAGGCGTAGGTGCAGAAATGATGTGGGCAAAGTTGAATAAAATTCCTGTTGTGACTTGGGCTCCTAAAAATTCTCATTATCATAAAGATCAAACGACTATTTTGGGTGTTCCCGTTCAGAATTTCGTTCATCCTTTTGTAGAATCTCTAAGTGATAAGATAGTTGAAAATCTTGAAGAGGGTGCAAAATGGATTCAAGAAGCCTTTTCCAATCCTTCAATTACAATTAAAGGGATAGAATATATTGGAGCAGCAATGCAACACTATAAGACTAACCAGCTAAAGCATGATAAGCCGATGAATGATCTCATTTTCTCCTGTACAGAGCTGGAAAAACGAATGCAAAGGGCCCATCCTCAAGTCATCCAGGCTTTATAAGAAATTTTTAGAGATATAAAGAATTTTGATATGATTGCTTAACTCATACTTAATCCGTTGTTGATCCAGTCCCGAATGTTAATTTGTGCCTTCGCAAGAGCGTCACCAGGACTTTTAAAGTGTAGGGGGTCAGGCCTGCAATTCTGCAATTTCTATAAAAAATTATTTATCTTTTGATTCAAGCAGCAGATGGCCCCTTATCAAAAATTATGCATAATCTATCCTTACGCAGGGCTCAAAAAATTGTAGAATTGCAGGCCTGACCTCACTTACTTCTGTCATCCCCAATATTAGGGGGACCTGCTTAGCACTCACAAAGACCATATGATCACCTAATTTTGTATTTCCTATTGTGGCTACTACTACAACTTGAGAATGGATTTATGTTTTTTCTCTAAGAAGTAGCCTATCTCTTACCTTTTTGATGAGTCATTCTATGGTATATAAGAAAAGGTTGCAATTACAAAACTGTACAAAGTTTGCTAACAGAAAATTCTCGTTCAGAAAACTATACTGGCCCCCAAAAACAGGACAATTTTTTTAGGAGCATTTTGCGCATTATTGACCTACAATATCAACAATTGGAGGTCAATAATGCGCAAAATGCTCCTAAAAAAATTGTCCAGTTTTTGGGGTCCAGTATATTTTTGGAGTGATTATGGTGTGAGTCTGCTTGAGTAAAAGAGTGATCTCTCTTCAAGTTTGTTGTTGGGAATCTAAACAACTAAGGAGGATCACTCATGCGAAATTATATAGGTCAACCAATTTATGTTGGAATTGATGTACATAAAAAAACTTATAATGCGAGTCTTTTAATTTTTATGTTTAAGAGAAGGGCGAAGTTTATGTGAAGGGAGTCCAGAGGACCTGTGGCCCTTTGGTGGGGGTTAGGGAGCAAAGCCCCCTAACTGGAGGGAGAGAGACGCATTCAGAACTTTTGATCGAAATTCTTTGAATTTTTTTGTTTTTGTGGTGCAATCAGTGTTAATGCACCATAAAAATAGATTTTTTGTTGTATATTAAGGTTAATGTACCATAATATAAGGTTTTTGTGGTTTAATAGACTGTAATGTACGATATTGGGGTTTTTTTACTGTACATTAAATTTAAATGGGTGAAATATTATGCCGAAGCAGATTCCTCAAAATGAATTAGATGTGATACTAAACACTATCTCTCGTTTTCCCGAAGGCATTGCCCTTGGAAAACTCATAGGTAT
>Ga0207012_1045_pt1 | contig 30486 bp, 23 predicted proteins | sample Alteio_BWMinCont_80_FD_153471 | JGI IMG/M metagenome (GOLD analysis project Ga0207012, IMG submission 153471) | Enriched cells from forest soil in Barre Woods Harvard Forest LTER site, Petersham, Massachusetts, United States -... | ecosystem: Environmental > Terrestrial > Soil > Temperate forest >...
GCCGGCGGCGCCGAAGCCCCAGTGCCAGCCCACCGTCTCGCCCAGGGTGCCGCAGATGAAGGGCGAGATGATCACCGACAGTTGGATGCCAATGTAATAGATCTGGAAACCGTCGGCGCGGCGCGGATCGGTTTCGCTGTAGAGATCGCCGACCTGAGCCGCGATATTGCCCTTGAACAGGCCCACGCCCGCCAGCAGCAACATGAGCGCCAGCACAAAGCTATAGTCGAACGCCATCAGGAAATGGCCCAGCGCCATCATCAGCGCGCCGGTCGTCACCGCCCCGGTCTTGCCCATGTAGCGGTCGGCGAGATAGCCGCCCAGCAGCGGGGTGACATAGACACTCATCTGGTAGAAGCCGGTGATGTGCGAGGCCAGCGCCTGGCCGCTGCCCGGCCCGTACAGCATCGCCATGAAATTCTGGAACAGTCCCATGCCGGCGACATGCTCGATATGGCCGGGGTTCAGAAGCTGGTGCGTCATGTAGAGCACCAGCAGGCCCGCCATGCCGTAATAGGAGAAGCGTTCCCAGAATTCCGATCCACTGAGCCATCCCAGGCCCGTGGGGTGACCCAAAAATGCGGTATCGCGATGCCTTTTCATGATTTCCTTCGTATCGTGTCTGCCGAACCGGCTGCAGGCCAGTAAGGTCTCTCACGCATGCGCGCCGGTGAGATTTGGCATCGTTGGATCGGCATCCGATTTAGCCTGGGCTCCAGGCCTGGAAGTGTCTAGGTGTGCTTGCTGCATAATGGAAGAAAGATTGGTTGGCCAACGTCTATTCCCGTGCTGATGTGTTTTGGAGACACACTCATTCCCACAGCGTCCCAGGCAGCGGCTGATTTGCTCTCTGCTTTCGCAGATGGCGGCCGCCGCAGCAGCAATGTGGTCATGTCTGCCTCCCGTTGCTTGATCAATGCGCGCCGCCCGCTTGGGCGCCCGGACGCACCCTACGGGCAAATAGAACCGCGACGGCCGCAATAACCAGCACGCCCCCTATGACCCCAAAACCATCGCTGAACCCCATGATCAGGGCCTGCCGATGGATGGTGTTACCGATCGCCACAATGGCTTTGTTCTGCGCAACAGCAACATCGGATACGCCATGTGACAGGAAGTAGCCGGTCAGTCGTGCAATTCGATCGCGGGTTGCTTCGCTGTAAAGCGTCACCGAATGTCCGATAATGTTGGAATGATATTGCTCACGCTTGGTGACAATGGTCGCGATCGTTGCCGTGCCAATGGCGCCACCCAAGTTGCGCAACATATTGGAAAGCCCCGAAGCGGCGCCAGCGTCTTTCGGAACGATGGCGCTGGTGGTGATTGCGCTGATGGGGGTAATCACCATGGCCTGGCCAACGGCGCGCAGGATATTGGGAAGGAGAAACTGGTCGCCGGCGACATCAAGGGACAGCGTCACATTCATGAAGCAACTGGTGGCGAATAGAAGGATGCCCGCGACCGCGACATAGCGTACATCGAAGCGCTTCATCAGAGCAGGCATAAAGGGGATCAGCAGAAGCTGGGGAAGGCCGGTCCAGGCCAGGACCTCGCCGATCTGCTCGGCGTTATAGCGCTGAACCTGGCCCAGATATTGGGGCAGGATGTAAACCGAGCTGAACAGGGCGAAGCCCACGAAAACCTGCCCGGCTACGCCGGCGGCAAAATTGCGCTGGAAAAACAGGCGGAGTTTTACAACGGGGTTTTTCACATATAGCTCTATGATTACGAAGGTAATCAGGAAGATGGCCGCAACGACGGACAGATCGAAGATAAAGGGCGACTCAAACCAATCGTCCTTGTTGCCCTCCTCCAAAACTGTCTGCAGAGCTGCAAGACCGATCGCCATGGATACGATGCCCGCCCAGTCGCCTTCCTTGAGCAGCTTGAGCTGCATCGGCTGACTGTCCAGTGAGAAGATGAGTGCGGCTGCCATGATCAGGCTGGGGGGAGCGTTGACATAGAAAATTGTTTGCCAGCCGTAGTTTTCCGTAAGGTAGCCACCGATCGTCGGTCCGATAGCCGGCGCGAAGGTAACAGCCGCAGCGAACATGGCGAGGCCGATCGGCTGCTGCGCCTTGGGCAGTTTGGTGAGCACCATGGTGAATGCCAGGGGGATTAAGGTGCCCCCCGCGAAGCCCTGCAATCCCCGCATGACAATCATGGAACCCAGATCGTGCGTGAATGAGCAGGCAATGGAAAAGAGCATAAAGAGGATCGTATTGACGATCAGGAATCGCTTGAAGGAGAAAACGCGACTGAGATAATCGGTCACTGGAATGACGACGATTTCGCCGATGAGATAGGATGTGGAAATCCAGGCGCCATTGTCGATTCCTGTTCCAATGCCCCCCTCGATATTCAGCAAGGAGGCGTTGGTGATCTGGATGTTGAGAATCGACATGAAGGCCCCGATCATGCTGGCCGAGATGGCGATCCATGCTTTGAAGTCGGCTTTGTCGGCGGATTGTGCTGCGGCGGACATTGCGGATCTCCCGAAGGCGATTTCGACGGAGGACCCTCAGCTTGTCTTGGAGGGTTTGGTCATGACGATGGGATTTACCGACATGCCGGGGCGGAGTTCGTTGCGCAAGGGGCTGTCCGGATCAAGAATGATTTTCACCGGGATGCGCTGGACGACTTTGGTGAAGTTGCCTGTGGCGTTGTCCGGCGGCAACAGCGCGAATTCCTGACCGCTGGCGGGGGCCAGGCTGTCGACGTGACCGTGGGCCCTGGCGCCGGGAAACATGTCCAGCTTGATTTCCGCGGGTTGTCCAGAGTGGACGTGGGTCAGCTGGGTTTCCTTGAAATTGGCCACGATGTAGGCCGACTGCAGGGGAACGATCGACATGAGCTGGGTGCCCGCCTGAACATATTGACCGACGCGAAGGGTACGGTTGCCAACCGTTCCGTCTACTGCAGCGACGATATCGGTATAGGAAAGATTGAGCTGGGCTTGCCGGAGATTGGCCTGGTCGCGCAGCACTGTGGCCTCAGCCTGCGCCAGGTCCGCCTTCAATTGATCGACCTGCTTGATCGTTGTGACGAGCGAGGCATTATCCCGGGAAACGGTTGCCTGAAGGGCGGCATTGCGGGAAGCCGCCTGCTGGGCGCTTTGGATGGACGCTGCTCCGGCGGCGACCAAACTGGCATAGCGTCTGTCGTCCTGCGCTGCGAAGCTTTGGTTGGCGAGGTCGACCGATACAGCGGCTCGAGCGCCGTCGATTTCTGAGTGTTGGATTTCCAGCGCGGCCTTGATGTGTTCCAGGTTGGCCTGAGACGCCGCGACGTTTGCGCGGGCCTGGTCGAGAGCCGCGCGAAAGTCCCGATCGTCGATATGGGCGAGAACCTGGCCTGCCGTGACATGCTGGTTGTCCTGCACCAGGACGGCATTGAGATAACCTGAAACTTTCGGGGCGACAGTCGTGCTGTCCGCCTGCACGTATGCGTCATCGGTCGAAATCTCGAACCGGCCCTCGGTCCAATAGTGCCAGCCGAACGAGCTGGCGCCCATGATTGCCAATAGGGCAGCTCCAATCAGCAGCTTGCGGTTGCGCCGCGATTTGGGTGGCTCGGCTTCGTTGAGGGCCTTGGCGACCTCGGCAATGTCGATTTTGGTGTGGACGGTCATTGGGCATCTCCTTGGGTGGCTAATTGCCTACGCCGCACAATTAAGGCCTTCCGGAAATGATGCCTATCCGGCAAATTCGAGATACATCTTTCCAAAAAATGGAAATATGGGTGAATCGCCGCCGCCGCGCCGGTGGCTTTGGCTATCGGTAGGGCTTGGATGCCAGAAAAACGCCGGCTGGCGGCACCTCCAAGCCCGGACTAGGTCCCCCAGCCTTAAGTTTTCGCGGCCCGCCCTTTTGAAGGGCTACCCTGGGCCATGTCGGCCAGCCCCTCCTTAAGCCGCGGGATTGCAAAATCGAGAAACGCGCGAAGCTTGATCGGCATGAACCGGCTGGACGAATACACCAAGCTAACCGGACGCGGTGGCGGCTGGTACTTATCCAATAGCCTTATGAGTGTTCCGGCTTTTACAAACGCCGCAACGTTGTATGAGAAAGCCATTGTGATTCCCATGCCGGCTCGCGCCGCATCGCAAGCGGAATCCAAATTGCCCACCACCAGCCTCGATTGCACGGGTACGGCGTATTCCGTGTGGTCGCGTGTGAAAGTCCAGGATTTTGGCGAGATCAGCGCGAAGCTGATGCAGTCGTGGCCTTGGAGTTCCTCTGGCGAGCGGGGCGTTCCGCGCGCCTTCAGATAGTCCGGGCTTGCGCAGACAACGCGGTGAATCTCACCTACGCGTATCGCAATGAGGCTGCTGTCGGCTAGAACGCCAATACGAAGTGCAACGTCGACATGCTCTTCCAGAAGATTGACGGCGCGATCCTGTAACCCGAGCTGAACGTCAACTTCAGGAAAGGATTTCAGGAATTCCCGAAGTACCGGCAAAAGCAGGATGCGGCCAAGCGCGACCGGCGCCGACAGGATCAGTTCTCCCCGCGGCGCCGCATATTCGCCGGAGGCGGCACGCTCGGCCTCGGCTACGTCAGCAAGAATGCGCTTAGATGCGGCGACGAACGATCGGCCTGCATCGGTCAGGACCAGGGCGCGGCTCGATCGATTGAATAGCTTGGTCTCGAGATGCACCTCAAGCTCGGACACTTTGCGGCTGATGGTAGCCAGCGGCGTTTTCTGCCGCCGTGCCGCCTCTGACAAGCTGCCCGCCTCGGCAACCGCCAACACGACCGACATGGCTTCGAAACGGTCCATCCAGACTTCCGTTTTTTGGAAAGCTGCATCTCGATTTTGCCAGATACCGATCGTTTCCGGAAGGTCCTATTTGTTCGGCAGTCCACACGGAAGAAAATGCCATGAGCAACGAAAATCAGAACATCGCTCTCGTCACCGGCGCGTCCACCGGTATCGGAGCCGTCTATGCCGATCGCTTGGCCAAGCGGGGATATGACCTCATCCTGGTCGCCCGCAACGAGCAGCGGCTGGCCTCTCTTGCCCGCAAGCTGGCCAACCATACCGGCCGGACCATCGAAACCGTGGTGGCCGATCTGGCCTCCGCTGAGGGCGTCCGCCGGGTGGAGGATATCCTGCGGACAAATCCGCGTATTTCCATGCTGGTCAACAACGCCGGCCTTGGCTCCGTCACCCCCCTGCTTGAGTCGGACATCGAAAGAATGGACGAAATGATCCATCTCAATGTTCGCGCGCTGACACGGTTGACCTACGCCGCGGTTCCGGGGCTTGTCAGGCGCGGCGGCGGGACTGTCATCAATATTGCATCCATAGTTGCCATCGCTCCCGAAAGGCTCAACGGCGTGTACGGCGCCACCAAGGCCTTTGTGCTGGCGCTGACGCAATCGCTGGATCACGAACTCCGCGACAAAAATATTCGGGTGCAGGCAGTCTTGCCCGGTGCCACGGCCACAGAATTCTGGGATATAGCCGGCAAGCCGGTCCACCAATTGCCGCCTGAAATCGTCATGTCGGCCGAGGACATGGTCGATGCGTCGCTCGCCGGCCTGGACCTTGGCGAAGTCGTGACCATTCCGGCACTGGCGGACCGCGCCGATTGGGATCGTTACGAAGGCGCACGCCGCGCCATGTCGAACAGACTGTCGAACGCCATTCCTGCGCCCCGTTACGGTGCGGCTATGCGAAAGCGACTGACTGCCTAGTGCCACAACGTTCAACCCTCAAATGGAAGGAGTAGAATTATGAATACCGAGAAATTGCTCTATACCGCCAAGACGCATACGACAGGCGGCCGTGATGGAGCCTCGCACAGCAACGACGGCCGGCTGGACGTCAAGCTCTCCACCCCTGGTACAGCCGGTTCCGGCACCAATCCTGAGCAGCTTTTTGCCGCCGGCTGGTCGGCATGCTTTGAGGGCGCCATGGCGAGAGCGGCGCAGCAGCTCAAGATTGCGCTCCCCGCCGATACCGCCATCGATGCCGAGATCGGCTTGAATCTGGGTGATGACGGGTTCTTTCTGCGCGCGCGCTTGAACGTCAGTCTTCCCGGCCTTGACCGTGAAGTGGCGCAACGCGTGGTCGATGCCGCCCATCAGATCTGCCCTTATTCGAAAGCGACACGCGGCAATATCGACGTTGCGATCACTGTCGTCTGACCGGAGAAACTCAACCTGTGACAGATGATGGTGCAGCGCCCTCTGTCGTTTCTCGGGGCCGAGGCAGCAATATCGTGGATGGCTTGTCCGCTGAATTGGGCGGAGCTATTATAAGAAATCACACCGCCCAGGGCTCAACGGTTGTTCTGCGCATTCCCCTTATCGCCAGTTCTGTGCCTAGTGCTGCTTGAGGTTTTGGAAGCTGGCTGTGCCACGGTTTTTAACTCGAATATGGTGCCGAAATGCAGATGAACGCGCCTGAAAAGGACGATAATTCGCCGCTTTCCGCCGCGGGATGGATCGCGCTGGTGGTACTGGCAGGGTTTTTCCTTGCCGCGCTCTGGTATGCGGCGAAGGTCTGGACCTCCATGGCCGGCGTGCATATGAGCGGCTGGGGCTGGTTCACCCTGGTGTTGGGAATTGTTGTGACCACCGCGCTGGGCGGGGGTCTTATGGCGCTGGTTTTCTACTCTAGCCGTCACGACTACGACCAGTAGCGGGTCTTTTCCATAGGGTGCCGAAATGCAGATCGCGGTCCTGACGTTCGATGGCTTCAACGAATTGGATTCGTTTATCGCCTACGGCATTCTCAACCGGATGAAGCCGAAAGGCTGGAAGGCGTTCATCACCTCGCCCACAAGCCGCGTCGTCTCGATGAACGGGGCGGCTGTGGATGCTCAAAAGGATCTCGAATTCGCGCACACGGCCGATGCGGTGATTTTCGGCAGCGGTATCAAGACGCGGGACATCGCGCAGGACAGCGCTTTGCTCAACCGACTGAAGCTCGATCCCCGGCGTCAGCTGATAGCCGCGCAATGTTCCGGCACGCTATTGCTGGCAAAATTGGGACTGCTGGACGGCCGGCCGGCCTGTACCGATTTAAGGACCAAGCCGTGGGTCATCGAGGCCGGAGTAAGAGTGCTGAACCAGCCTTTCTTTGCGGACGGCAATGTCGCCACAGCTGGCGGCTGCCTGGCGTCGCATTATCTGGCCACTTGGATTCTGCTGCGCGGGGCGTCCAGACCGGAGGCAGAAGACATTCTGCATTACGTCGTCCCAGTTGGGGAAAAGGAAGAATATGTCGCGCGGGCATTCAAGGCCGTTGAGCCATATGTAACCGCCCAGCCCGTGCACAACCTGGTGAGACAGTCATAAAAAGGAACGGCTATTCTGGTTGATATTCGCTGCCCGCGCACCGGTGGTAGAATTGTCGAATAAGAAGCCATGACCGCGTGCGAGTAGCTCCGTCAAGGTAACAAGATGGACCATATTGTCAGACTGGTTGGGGAGTTCGGCCTCTTCGCGGTCTTTCTGAATGTCTTGCTGGACGTAGGTGGTTTACCGCTTCCCGCCTATCCCCTGCTTGCCGTCGCAGGCGCACTTGCGGCCCAAGGTCAATTGAGCGTGGGTTCTGTCATCGTGGCCGCTGTGTCGGGCTCTTTTATTGCTGACACTTCTTGGTATTGGATCGCGCGACGTCATGGCAGGCGGGTGCTGGCTTTGCTGTGCAAACTCTCTCTGTCCCCCGATACCTGCGTGCGCCAAACCGAGACCCTATTTATCAAGGTGGGGCCGGCCACGCTTCTCTTCGCCAAATTTATACCTGGTCTGGGAAACATCGCCATCGCGCTTTCCGGCATCACCCGCGTGCGCCTTGCCATGTTCGTGCCCTTCGAGCTTATCGGGGCCAGCCTGTACTTCAGCCTTCCCATTCTTCTCGGCTGGCTATTTCACGACGCGGTGACGAAGGTTCTGAACACGTTGGCAAGGCTCGGTGCGATCGGCCTGGCGATTGTCGTCGGCGCCTTGGCGCTTTATCTTTTCATTCGCTGGTGGGAACGCATGCTATTCATCCGCCAACTTCGCATGGACAGGATTACCGTCGATGAATTGGTGGCCCAGCTCGATAACGAACGAAAACTTGTTCTGCTTGATGTTCGCTCGCGCCAAGCGCGTGCCGGTGGGGTGATCCCCGGCGCGATCGCAGCCCATCCAGAGGATATGCACCCCACGCTTGAGCATCACGACCGCGACACTGAAATCGTGGTTTATTGCGCCTGTCCCAATGAGGCAACGGCCGCCCTGGCGGCCAAACATCTGAAAAAGGCAGGGTTCAAGAAAATCCGGCCCTTGCTGGGTGGCATCGATGCTTGGGTGAAAGCCGGACACAAGCTCGTGTTGGTGAAGGAAAACCTCCAAATTTGAGTGCGCTATAGATGGCATTTGGACCGTCGCCAAGCTGTTGGCATGGATGTTGGTATTTTGGCGGTAAAACTTGATAGGTCACTGAAAGAGTGCCGGTATTTATCGATTGAGGTTTCTGGCGGGCCCACCAAAGTTTCAATGACTTGTCAGCCATTCAGATGCATCTGGATGCTCTCGGTACGCAACTGGCACGCAGAAATCGCCAACTTCGTTTTTAAGCAACGACAACTGTTGTCAACGCCATCAAGAAAACTCGCGCTACAAGTCCCGAAATTGGCGGGGTGATCTCAGGAGCTGGGAATGAGCCGCCGGTCTTGGGACTTGCTGGTTGTGGTCCCAGTCTATTGCCAACCGTGCTCCCCCCGAATTCCCTGTTAAACAGGGAAATAACAGGGAATTTTGTGCTTTTTGGACGGTTCCCACCGAGGAATTGCCTCCAGGGCCCACATTTTCTGCGCCTCTCGGCCGAATTCCCAGCGAATAAAAACGGGGAATTCAATTCGCGGTACCAGCGAAACCAATTGGGGAGATGAGGAGCAGATCAGTCTGGAGGAACTCTCCAGGCACGTTTGAGAATCCGGCAATCTGCGCCAATTGCATGACCGCAGTCATGAAATTGTCATCACGTGTCGATTGGATCGGGAATCAATCCCGGGATGAATCATGACGATCCTGCTTGTCGAAGACGATGCAAAGACCGCGCTCTATGTCACCGAAGCGCTGCAGAAACAGGCGCATATCGTCCGCTGGGCCGTCACGGGATCCGATGGCTTTCTCCAGGCCCGGCAAAATGACGCATCGCTGATCATCATTGACCGCATGCTCCCGTGCTTGGACGGGCTGTCGCTCCTCAGGCAATTGCGCGAGGACGGCTGTCAGACCCCAACGCTGATGCTGACGGCCATGGCGGACACGGATGACCGGGTTGAGGGGCTGGAAGCAGGCGCCGACGACTATCTGGGCAAGCCCTTCGCCGTTGCCGAATTGCTGGCCCGGGTAAATGCCCTGCTGCGCCGCAGCCGCTACCGAGGTCACGACAAGGCCCCGACCTGGCTGCGCGCCGGCAATCTGGAACTTGACCTGATATCGCGCAAGGTCTTCCGCGGCGGAAAGGAAATCGACCTGCAGCAGCAGGAATTCCGGCTGCTGCAATATCTCATGGAGAATGCCGGCCGTATCGTCACCCGCAGCATGCTGCTGGAGAATGTCTGGGATCTGGAGTTCGAGCCGAAATCCAATATCGTCGAGTCGCATATGAGCCGGCTTCGCGCCAAGCTCGATCGCGGTGTCTCGGGCGAAACCATCCATACGGTCCGGGGAGCTGGCTATACAATCCACACCTAAACGGCTGGTCTCCAGTGAGAGTTTCCGCCAAGCCGGCATTTACGTGCTGGTGTTCGTCGGCTGCATGGCGGTCATGAGCGGTCTCGTCTATCTGGTCGTCGACCAGGGCTTCAAGGCCGTGCTTCTGCGTGCGGCAGGCGATGATCTGCGGGCGATCCGGAAAGCCTATGTGACGGCAGATCCACCAAGCCGCGGCATTCATGAATCCACGGAAATGATCGAGGACCGCACGCTGGCAGCCGATGCCCAGGATCGCTTTCTTCTTCAGGTTGGACAGGGCCGGAAAGTGGCGGGTAACATGCCGGCGATGAAGCCGAGGGAGGGGATTTTCTATCTGCCATATCCCGAGAGCGGCAGTGCCGATTCCGACCATCTTGTGCTGGGGCGTGGCGAATTCATTGCTCCCCAGGTCTATGCCTTTGTCGGGCGCGACCTCTATGAGGTCCGCTGGAGCGAACATCAAATCCTGTTGATCTTTGCTGGTGTCCTGCTGGCCAGCATCGGGTTGGCCGCAATCAGTGGAATGATGATAAGCACCCACTTCCTAAGCCGCATCGATGCAATTTCCGACACCTGCCGTGCGATCATGGTGGGGCACCTCAATGATCGTATTCAGACAGGCGGGACCGATGGCGAGCTTGAGCGGCTGGCGGTCACGATCAACGGCATGCTCGACCGTATCCAGTCCTTGATGGAGAACTTGCGCCAGGTCAGCACCGATATCGCCCATGACCTGCGCACACCGTTGACCCATCTGCGATACAGTCTTGAAAGGGCGCTAAACGAAGCGCAAACCAAACAGGACCATGAAGAGGCCACGCGCCAGGCCATCGTCGAAGCCGATCAGCTGCTGGAGGTCTTCGCGGCGCTCCTTCGCATCGCCAGAATCGAAAGCGGCGCCCGGCGTCAGGAATTTCAACTGTTTGACCTCGGTGATCTGCTGGCGCGGGCCGTCGCAATGTATGCGCCGCTCATGGAGGATGCGCACCATCAACTTTCAACGACTGCATCGCCGGGAATCATGGCGCGGGGCGACCGCCAACTGGTCTTGCAACTGATCACCAACCTTCTCGACAATGCCATTCGTCATGCGCCTGACGGAACCCGGGTCACCGTCATTGCCGGGTTGCAGGACGGGCACCCCTGTCTTGTGGTTGCAGACACGGGCCCTGGCATACCCGATGCCGAGCATGCGTGTGTTTTCCGCCGCTTTTATCGCCTCGACCGGAGCCGTGCATCGCCGGGCAATGGTTTGGGCTTGTCGATGGTGGCCGCGATCGTGGATCTGCATGAAGGCCGGATATCCTTGTCCAACAATGAACCAGGCCTTCGCGTCACCGTTCAGTTTCCATTGCCGGGCTGACGCGCTCTCCTGCATCCGGTTGCGACAGGGCATTGCTGACACTCATTGGTTTTTCTCAATCTTCCAGCGAGCGGTTAGCTTGATTTCCCGCAACATTTCTTCTCCGGCCAGTCACGAAACTGAATCCGAATTGCCGAACTTCGTCCCCTAAGAGGAACCGCGGCACGATGGTTCGCGCCTGCAAAAAACCGATAGGGATTAAGACATGACGACGAGGTATTTTCCGGCCGGATTCCTGGCGACGGTCAGCGCGACCGCCATATTGCTGGGTTCCTGGGGAGCGGCACTTGCACAGTCCACCAGCGTTGAGGCGGTGACCATTACCGGCGTCCGGACGGAAGCCTCGGAAGCCGAGAAGCAGGCGCCGAATGTTCTGGACATTGCACCGCTGGAGCAGATCCGTTCGCTGCCCGATGCCAACGCGGCCGAAGCGCTGCAGCGCCTGCCGGGCGTGTCGATGGAGTCCGACTCCGGCGAAGGCCGCTTTATCAACATCCGCGGCATGGATGCCGATCTCAATGGCACGACATATGACGGCGTGCGAATGATGGCCAGCAATCCCGCCTCGCCGCAAGGCGGCGGGCGCGCCGTGGCCTTCGACTCGATCCCCGCCGGCATCCTGGGGGGCATCGAAGTCATGAAATCGCTGACCCCTGACATGGACGCGGAAGGGCTTGGCGGCGTGGTCAATATTCTGCCGCGCACCATTCCCACCGGTCAGGACCAGTTCCTGGATGCCTCCGTAGGTTCGGGCATTGAATCGCTGCGCGGCTCACCGGTCTATAAGGGCGACATCACCGGTGGCAAGCGCTTTTTCGACGACAAGGTCGCGGTCGTTCTCAGCTATGGCTATGAGCAGGATCACCGCGGAATCGACGATATCGAGGAGGACTATATCAATGATCCGACCACGGTTCCGGCGGGAACCAGCGCTTTCCTCGCCCAGAAGGCGTTCGACGACCTGCAATACCGCCGGTACCAGTATCATCGCCTGCGCCAGGGCTTTGGCGGTTCGATCACCTACAGTCCGGACTCGAATTCAAATCTCTTCTTGCGCGCGATGCATGCGGGCTATGTGGAGTGGGCCAACAAGCATGAATTCGTCCTTAGCAGCCTGGCCGACAACATCCAGAATGTGAACAACACGACTGGAGACTTCACGTCCCTGGGCGCAGCGTCGCACTATGCAGACATCAATACCAAGGAATCGGTCGGCAATGATCTACTGGAACTGGGCGGCAATACGCTGATCGGCAACATCGTCAAGATGGACGGGCGTCTGTCCTGGACCCAGGGGTACGACCACTTCCCTTATGCCATCTCGGCCAAATTCTCCAACCCCACTCCATTCGATGTCGTGTACAACAACACCAATCCCAACCGGCCGACCTACCGTGCGGTGGGCGGCGCCAATCTGGTTGATCCGGCGCTTTACTCGACGCTCGGCGGCAGCAACAGCCCATCAAATACCAACGATATGGAATTCGCCCAAGCGCTGAACTTCTCCATGCCGGTAAACCTTGTGGGCGAGAACGGCGAATTCAAGTTCGGCGGCAACCTGCGAGAGCGTTCGCGCAAGTCCCAGCAATATGGCGCGAATCTGGTTCCGGTATCGCAGAATCTCACAGACTATGTTGGCGGACCAGACGATATTTATTATGGCGGCCAGTACAATCTGGGTCCACAGCCCGATTACAGGAAGCTGCTGACGATCCCCAACAGTCAGATCACCGCCAATCCGACGACTTTCGAACATGACAATGAAAACGTCTATGCGGGTTATGCCCAATACAATACCTCGTTCGGCGCCCTGGACGTGATTGCCGGTGTCCGTGTCGAGTCCACGGACGGGACATATCGTGCGAACACCGAGACCACGGACACACTGGGCAACACGAACATTACTCCCGGTACCGCCACTCACAGTTACACAAATGTTTTTCCGGACGTCAGCCTGAAATACCAGGCGAGCGACGATCTTCAATTGCGCGCGGCATTCACCACGGCAATTGCCCGGCCCGGCTTCAACCAGATTACCGCTGCGCGATCGATCAATCTCAACAACGCCACGCCCATCATCTCCCAAGGCAACCCGGACCTGAATCCGACCCTGGGCCGCAATGTGGACCTGACGGCGGCCTATGACCTCCCAGATAACGGGGAGGTCTCAATCGGCCTGTTTTACAAGGCGTTCAGCGATTACATCATCTCCACGGAGCAACTCAACGCCACCAACGTTCCAGGCTTTGTCGGCCAGAACGTCGATCTGATCAGCTTTTCGAATATCGGCGCGGCGCATGCCGAAGGTGCCGAGATGTCCTATAACCAGCAGTTTACGTTTCTGCCCGGACCGTTTGGCGGACTCGGCTTCGACGGCAACATGACCTATGTCGAGTCGCGCGGCGAAATTCGCGCGGGTGAAAAGCACACCCTGCCGCAGACGTCGCCCTTCAACTACAATGCCGGCATATTCTACGAGTCCGGCCCGGTCTACCTGAAGCTGGCGGCCTCCTTCGTCTCCACCAACCTGTGGGTCGTCGGTGGCGGTTCTTCGACCGATCTCTATTCACAGTCGCGCTTCCGCCTCGACTTTGGCAGCACCTACGACGTCACGGACCAGGTCCAAGCCTATATTGACATCAAGAATATCTCCAATACGCATGTGGAATTCACGCAGACCAATAACAAGAACTTCCCGGTCCAGAACGAGTATTACGGTCCGGATTATCTCTTCGGTGTGCGCGTACGGTTGTAGGGGCAGTAGATGTTCGGCAGAGCGGCAATTTTTGGGAGTTTTCTTGTCGCGTTTGTGGGGACCTGGGCTTCGGCCCAGGCCGCCCCCGGCGCGGCGGATGAAAGCAGCAGGGCAATCCCAAATTACGACCACATTTTCGTGGTTATCGCCGAGAATAAGAGTTTCTCGCACATCATGGATCATCCGGATCTGACGCCGAACCTGCATCGGCTGGCAAACGAGTATGGTCTGGCCACGCAATTCTACGCGGAGGTGCATTCCAGCGAGGGCAACTACGTCGCTATGGTCGGCGGAGATACGTTCGGCATCCATGACGATGACGCCTTTTATTGCAAACCCGGGCTGGTGGACGAATTCTGCCCGGCGAGCAGGGCGAATGGCTATGTCGAACATTCCCTCCGAGAGCCCAGTCTGCCAGACCAGCTTGCCGCGCACGGCCTCAGCTGGAAAGGATATTTCGAGAATCTGCCCGCGCCCGGCAGCCTGATGCCGCGCTGGCCGACAAACATGTATCCGGCAAAGGGCCAGCCCAACTCTCTCTATGCGGCCAAGCACAACGGATTTGTGAACTTCGCGACCGTTCATGACGCGCCCTACGCGGAGCGCAAGGAGTATTTCGTCAATTTTCAACAGCTCGATGCCGACCTGGCTTCCGGTCGGGTACCGAATTACGCCCACATCGTGCCGAACCAGTGCAATGACATGCATGGCCTTGGGCGTGGCGATGGCGCGGATGTGCCCGAGGACTGCCATGGAGGGGACGCGATCGTTCGACGGGGCGATGCCGAAATCGGCATGCTCGTGGACAAGATTACCCGTTCGAAAATCTGGTCCGACAAAGGCAACGTCGCTATCGTCGTCACGTTCGACGAGAACGACAAGGCGGGTCGCAGTGACGAATCGCAAGGTTGCTGCGGCTATGATCCGCACAGCCTGGCGAATTTCGGCGGCGGGCGCATACCGACGATCGTTATCACCAACCACGGCCCCCGGCACGTCACGGATGCGACGCCATACAATCATTATTCGCTGTTGCGTACGACCGAAGCGGCGTTCGGGATCAAGACCTATCTCGGGCACGCCGCGGATTCAGACAAGGGCGTTGTCGTAATGGCGCCGCTCTTTTCGGTTCAGGAGCAGAAGAACTGAAAGTGGCTGCTGGAAAACTGGCAGCGTCTCGAAAAGGTCTCACTTTCTTTTCCGGCCGTGTGCGAGAAGCGTTGAGAATCTTGCTGCCGGCAGTCTTCGGTCATCAGCCAGGGGGCTGACATCTTCCTGTCCCCGGCGGGCCCCACCGCTGTGCGGGATTGGGCTCGTGTGATCCGGGCCACGCTCTGCCTTTCCCAGCGCTCCGGAATTCGATCCCCGGCGCGAAGATAAGGGGGCAGGACAGGCGGCCGCTATGCTGGCTAACCTTGTCGTCCAGGCCTGCGGCCGCTTGTGCACGATTGAAGGCTTTTCGGAAGGTCCTGAGGAAGTCTCCGCGATACTTGACCAAGAATTCATCCGGAGACGGGCGTATTGCATGCTCTAGAGAAACAAACACGAGGATTCCTACCCAATGCGGAATTCAACAAAATAATAAGCACTGGCAAATTACAATCCCTACATTCTTGAACGGTAATTGACGGTCCACGCCGCGGTCTTCCTGCCAGGCCAGGATGGCACATGAGGTCAGTTCGGTGCCGTTGTCGCTGACCACCATGCAGGGCGTGCCGCAAAAAAGCGCGGTCCAAGAAATCATTCTGGCAGCGGGGCATCCGCATCGAACTCTAACGCGGCAAACCGTCGCGCTTACGGGCCTATCCCGGCCATGTCGCGGCATCATCTTGGTCGATGAGAAGTGCAATGGCTTGAACTGATGCCCGCTGTCGGTCCGAAAAGGCCGGCCTTAGCCAATAGCAATTATTGCGCCTTATCGCTATCCGCCGGACATACGACCACAACAGAAAGCCACACTGCCGGCAGGTTGGCCCTGGGACATGTCGGGCGCTCTGGTCACATGGCTTCTCCCCGTAATGCCTTATAGACGGGATCCGGACATACCGCGCGGCGATGTTTTTCCGCGCGAATTATGGTGCTGACGGTAGCTGGCTTCAGACCATATCTTGCTGCGATATTTTCCAAGCGTTCACCATTTTCATGAGCAGTAAAAATTTCGCGGTTCCGCCCGTCAGTTTTCGTCCGGGTCAATTTGTGCCGCTCTAGCATTTTCTAGGCCGGCTTGTTCTCACTTCTTTTTGAAACGCGTGGCATCAGCGCGCGTCGTCGAGCGGCACGAAAACGATGCAGACGGGCGAGGGAAGGTCCAGCACTTCGCCGTTCGGCGTAAGGCGACCGCTTTGTTGATCGCGATTGAAGACAACGATCCGGTCGCTGTCCTGATCGGCCGCCAGCAGATGGCGCCCGCTGGGATCGATGGCAATGGAGCGCGGGGTCTTGCCGCCCGACGGCTCCACGTGGAGCAACTTGAGCAGACCCGTACGCGGGTCGATTGAAAACAGGCTTACGCTGTCATTGCCGCGGTTGGAGGCATAAAGGAAGCGCCCCGACGCATCCAACGCCAGTTCGGCTGAATTGTTTTCACCCTTAAAGTCGGCGGGGATGGTGGCGATGGTCTGGATCGGCGTCATTTTCCCCTGCGCCGCATCATAGGACAGGGCAATAACTTTCGACCCCATTTCGCCCAGCAGATAAGCGAACTTTCCGCTTTTCCCGAACAGCATGTGACGAGGCCCGAAGCCCGGCAGAGTCGCGATGAAGGGGGGATCGTTGGGTGTCAGCTTTCCCGTGTTGGTATCCAGCCGATAGGAAAAGAGCTTGTCCAGGCCCAGGTCCGGCACGAATAGGAAGCGGTTGTCGGGCGACATCACCACCTCATGCGGGTGTGGCCCTTTCTGGCGTTTGGGATTGACGCTGGAGCCCGCATGTTGATCGGAGTCGACCATTTCTCCGATGCTGCCGTCAGGCTTCAGTGCGAATGAGGCGACGCTGCCGCTGTTGTAAATGACCGCCAGCAGCCAGCGCCCCGTTTGGTCCACGGCCAGATGGCCAGGGGCTCCGTTGGCAGGCACCCGGTTAATGAAGTGCAGCCCCCCCGTCGCCGGATCGATGGCATAGCTGCTGAGATAGCCCGTGGGCCTGCCTCTTTCCGAGAGGGCATAGAGGAAGCGGTGACTTGGATCGGTTGCCACAAAGGACGGGCTGTCAATTTCGGCCTCAAGTCCCAAGCTTTTGAAGTGGCCGTTCTTGTCCACTTGCAGGCCATAGATTCCCTTGCTGCCACTTGATCCACCGGTATAGGTGCCGACATAGGCGATGTAGTTGCTGGCGGCGAAGGCAGGGCTGCAGCCCAGTGTCAGCGCGGCACAGAAAAGCAGTCGTGTGATCATGTTCATGGTGGCGCCTGTCATAGGAGAGTTACGGGGAGTCTTGAAGGACAAATTCCAGTGCGCGCGCATATCGGTGCTTCTCGCATTATGTCTTGCAGCGCGTTGATCTTAAGGGAAATCTAGAGCAGCGTCCGCCGCGAATGCAAGGCACTGCCGGCGTTTCGTGGATGGGTCGTTCGATTGGGTCGAACGCTGATGAACTAAGGCACGCGCAATTTGCGCGGACACTCTGCTCCCGCATCAAGTCTTTGTGCATTGTGCGGAGCAGCGCCCCGCAATGTCAGAGACACGCTGACCCGGAGGTACCGGTTGGATTCCAAAGCCGCGGAATTTCCGCGCTGGTGCCGCTGGCGCAATCGCAACGATGTGATGCCGGAAGGGGTTCGCTCCCGGGTTCCACGAATTCATTTCATCTGTTGAAACGCGCCGGGCAGCACGTGTTGACTGTGTGACAGCACGATGTCCGTATGCACTCGTCATAACAGGCGACACCAGAACACTGGAACGCCGCTCATCTACGAAGGGGTAAAAAATGCGCCGCGTATACCATCGTTTATATACCACCGCTTCTGTGCTTGCTATTGCGGCTTCCGCTGCATGGGTCGCGCCGGCGGCGGCGCAGAACAGCAACCCATCTGCGGCGCCGGTCGAAGAAGTCACGGTCACCGGAACCAGCATCCGTGGCACTGCGCCGGTTGGATCGAGCGTGACCTCGGTCACGCAAGAGGACATCAAGGCGACCGGTGCGACCACGGTGCAGGGGATCTTGGCCAACGTGCCCCAGTTGGCGGGCATGGGCATGGTGGATAGCGGAGCGACCGGCCGGAATGCCCAACAGGCGATCATCCATCAGCTCGGCCAGAGCGCGTCGACATCGACACTGACGTTGGTCGATGGCCACCGGGTGCCGACGTCCGGCACCAACCATACTTTTGTTGATCCCAATATGCTGCCGCTCAATATGATCGAGCGCGTCGAAGTTCTGGCCGATGGCGTGTCGGCGGTCTACGGTTCCGACGCGGTTGCCGGCGTGGTCAACTTCATCACCCGCAAGCGCTATGATGGAATAGAGTTGACCGGCAGCGCTGGATTTGCGGACGGCAAACAAGACGTCAATTACGGGTTCCTGGCCGGCAAGACTTGGGATACTGGCAGCGCCCTGTTCGCGTACAGCTTTACGCGCCAGGGAGCCCTGGCCGATACCGCGCGTCCCTGGACATATCCCGACCACAGCAACATCCCGGGCGGCAAGAACCGGGCCAGCCTGAACTGCGAGCCCGCATCGCTGCAGCCCGCTGGACAAAGCCTGATCTATCTCAACGCGACATCGACGACCGGACTCACCAACACCCAAAACAATTTCCTGTGTTCGGACTGGAAGTATGGGGACCTGATTCCCAAAACCATTCGCAACAATGCGATGACCAAAATCGAGGAGAATTTCGGAAACAATTGGACACTGGACGCCGACCTGCTCTATGCCAGCCGCACCGATGCGGCCCGCATGTCGCGCGGCACCCTGACCGCGACGGCGTTCGGGGCGGGCGCCCAAGCCAATCCATTCTACACGACTCCGGCCGGCTATACCGGTACGGCGACCAGCGAGACGATCCGCTGGGATTCCAACGCGCTTCTCGGTCCGGGCGCTTACACGGTCTCCGCGGGTGATACGGTCTATGGCGACGTCAACCTCGAATACCGAATCGGGGGCGACTGGTCCGTTGACCTTCTGACGATGGTGGGGCGTGACGATAGCAGCAATGGATTTGTCAATACGCTGAACGCCTCTGTCGCCACCCTGGCGCTGAATGGAACGACGAACGGTGGTGGCAGTACGACCCAGGTGGTTCCCAATACCAATATTATCTACAACCAGCTTCCGTTGACCACGGCCAATGCGCTGGATGTCTGGAACCCGGCGGCCACCAACCGCACCTCGGCCGCGGTGATTAAGGACCTGACCAACGACGTACAGAACTCCCATCTTGTCAGTGGCGTCAACCAGGCGCGCTTGCAGGCCCAGGGTACGCTGCTCGATTTGCCCGCCGGTCCCGTCAAGGTCGCGTTCGGCGGCGAGGCGAACCGCACCAGTATCTTCGAATATCTCGCCCAGGCGCAGGGCACTGGACCGACGTCCAATGCGGCGGTCTATCGGACCTGGCACTTCTCGCGCAATATCCAATCGGCCTATGTCGAGGCCAACATCCCGATCGTCTCCGCAGCGCAAGGCATTCCGTTTATGCAGTCGCTGACCTTGGATCTGTCGGGCCGCTTCGACCACTACAGCGACTTCGGCAACACAGCCAATCCCAAGATCGCCTTCGACTGGCGGGTGAATGACGACCTGAAACTGCGCGCTAACTGGTCGACATCCTTCGTGGCGCCGCCGGAAGATGAAGTCGGTGGCGACGGCACATGGAACGGCGCAAGTTATGCCGCCACCACGAATAATGCCTCTCTGCCGCTTGCGTTGTTCCCTGGGGTTACCCAGCTGGGTATCCCAGGCTGCACCGCTGCATCGACGAGCTGTAGCATCGCCTCCCTGAATGGCCTGCAGGGCAGCAACAGCAATCCCAATCAGCAGCCAAGCAAGGGGCGCGGCTGGGGTTTGGGCTTCGACTATGCGCCCAGCTATCTGGAAGGCTTGAAGGTCGGCTTTACCTTCTGGGATGCAGGTTTCAAGGGTGGCTCGCAGGGTGCGCCATTCACCACTGTCACCACCAGCAAGGCGCTTTCCCATCTGATGACATTGTACCCGTCCTGCGCGACAACGGCGCAGATCAAGGCCATTATGGGCAACCTTCCCCAGGTGGGGGCGGTGCCGCCGTGCGTGAGCTACATATATCTCCAGGAGAACGACGGCCTCCTGAATCTTTCCGCGCAGGGCATCGATACGAACTTCACCTATGCCATGCCCACCGACCATTGGGGCACTTTCTCCATCGGCGATGCGGCCAGCATCTTCACCAAGTATCTCCAATCGATCGGCCCGGACGGGGTGCCCTTCAATACTCTGAACAGGTCAGGCTCGCATGGCTCCATCGCGTTCCAGATGCGCGGCAACGTCGGCTGGGATTACAAGAACTACGGCGTCCAGTTGTTCATGAATTATACCGGCAGCTACTACAACTGGAATTCGCCTGACAATCCGGTCATCACGGATCCGGTCACCCTGAACCCCAGCGGCGGCGGTGACAAGGTTGCCGCGAACACGACTTTCGACCTGAACCTGACCTACGATTTCAACGACGGATATGTGGGCAATGAGCAGATTTTGCTGAATATCCGAAACCTGTTCGACAAGATGCCGCCCTACGATTCTTCGACCTTTGGTTACAACGCCAACATTGCATCGCCGGTTGGCCGGTTGATCACCATTGGCATCACCACGCGGCTCTAAGCTTTGGATGGAGGCATTGTGCGGTCTTGCCGCATTGCCTCCTCCTCCGTTCAACCAGAACAATCGGATCAAGGAGTGAACAATGAAATCTCTTCCCAGCATGATTTCGCGACGCGGCATTATCCAAAGCGCCGGGCTCGTTTCAGCGGCAGCGATCTTGAACTCAGCGCCGGGTTTTGCGGCGTCCAAAAGCGGTACGCCGCGCACCCTGGCGCTGATTGGCGATCGCTTCCACAATCCGGACTATATCCGTGTCAGCCTGGACAAGACTTTTAACGAACTCGGTATCCCAGTCGACTATATCATCGACTATGGGGCGCTCTCGGCCGACCTGCTGAAACGCTATGACCTGCTTGTGGTTCACAAAGACGGCATGATCTGGCCCGGTGGCTATGCCGGTCCGGATGCCTATGTTACCTACCAGACCAACCTGGAAAATGCCGCGGACTCTCCGCCATCCAAACCTGTGAGCTGGATCACGCCGGAACAGGGCAAAGCCATCAAGGATTTTGTCAATGCCGGCGGCGGATTCTATCCGATGCACAATGCCAGTGATATCTCTCTTTTCAATCAGGATTATCGCGATGTGATGGGCGGCGCCTATGTCGGTCATCCGCCGGAGCGACCATTCCAGTGCCGCCCGACTGCCAATGCTCATCCTATCACCGCCGGGATTCAGCCCTTCATGGTGACTGACGAGCAGCACTATGTGGCGTATGACAAAGACCCGAAGTACCTGATTTTGGAATCGGTGAATGTCGACGGGCTGACATACGAAGTAAAAGGCAAGCCGCTTGGCACGACCTCGATCGCTGGCTGGGCCTATGACTATGGCAAGGGGCGGGTGGTGTGGACGGCGGTCGGGCATAACATCCACGCGAATTGGAATCCGCAGTACCTGGAAATCCGGAAGCGTTCGGTGCGCTGGTTGCTGAAGCAGATTTAGCACCGCATCGGCGTAGTTGCCCGGTCCTGTCTCCAAACCTAGCTTTGCATCGCTGGGCCGGGCTTTGGCCTTGCCGGACGGCCTGGCGTGCCGACGCATGGCGACTTGGAGCAGCCGCGCTTTGCGCCTTACGATCGCAAAACATGATTGCGCGGCTTCACAACCAGAAGGCGGCGGAGTGTCTCCCCTTCGAGGATATTGCGGAATTGTAGCAGTTACGCTAAGTTTTTGTGTGCGGCTCTGGATTGGCTGGTAAAAGACCGGTGGCGATACAGCAATCGATCGGTAGCGTTGACAAGGCGGTTCTTGCGCTTCAACGATTGAGTGCAGCAGGGCCCGATGGGCGTCCTCTCAATCGCTTGGCCGCAGACCTGGGCATCAACAAAGCGTCATTGCATCATACACTATCGGTCCTGCGGCGGCGCGGCTTTGTGGAGCAGAATAGTAACGGCAATTATCGACTGGGAAATGCCGCACTGTCACTGGCCGAACCCTATTTGCACGACGACAGTGTCCGCCAGATGCACGGCGCATTGAAGCATCTTTCGCGCACCGTCAACGAGATTTGCCGTTTGGGCATTCTGGTTGGCGAAGAGATTGTCTGTGTCGAAAAAACCGTGCCAAAATCCCCGATCAACACCTGGTCCACCGTGGGCTTTCGCGATCCGGCTTTGACCACCGCGTTGGGACGCGCCATCGTCAGCCGGACATATGTCGATTTCCAAAGCTTTTCCCAGGCGTTTCCCACGCCTATTTTACACCGTACCAGCAACACGCTTTCAACACTCAAGGAGATCTGGCTGGAACTGGTGGCCGCGCGCAAGCGGGGCTTCGCGCGCGAGATTGATGAATTTGTGGTGGGTTCGAGCTGCCTGTCGGTGGCGGTGCTGCGACAGCACAAACCTATCGCGGCTATCTGTATCACATGCCCGACCGAGACACTTAGTACGCAGCGCGAGCAGTCTTTATTGCGTTCGCTGCACGAGGATATGGCGCCGCTTCTTCCGCACGGGCTCTCGCTGCAAATGCCTGTCGAATCCACGCCGGCGGCGCACAGCGTGGCAAGCCGTGTCGGTGCCTTTGCCGGACGCTAGGCGCCTTTGCGGGATTGCATTTCATACGGCGAAATGATTCCGGCGGACATGCTTGACGTCTTGGTGCGTTAAACGCGCAATAGCCAGCAACAACTATCCGATCATTCCAGAAAGCCCGTTTGTGACGCCGGATTGCGGAAGAACGCCGGGATCTCCGATGCGGTGATGAAATGAAGCAGCGTGACTGCCTGAGTATAGGGCAGGTAAACGATCCGACCCCTGGAGTTGGTAGGTGAAGTTCAGCTTTAATCGGCTGTGAAAATTCGATCCGGTTTCTCGTTAAAGAGCTAAAAGGGTAATCCATGTCTCATGCATCGCGAATAAAGTCACTCGAAGAATTGGTCAATAAAAGTGCGGCAGTGCGTGTAATCGGGTCGGGATTTGAATTTACCGAAGGTCCGATCTGGCACCCTCGCGATCAGTTTCTGCTGTTTTCCGACATACCCGGGGATACCCGCCGCCGTTTTGACGGCAAGGTTGTGCGGGAGCAGGCGCGCCCTTCCAACAAGGGCAACGGTATGACCTATGATGCGGATCTGAATTTGCTGGTTTGCGAGCACTCCACTTCCAGCGTAGCTCGGTTTGTGGGCGGCGCGGATGGCGCACGCGAGGTTCTGGCCAGTCATTTCGAAGGTAAAGAACTGAACTCTCCCAATGACATTGTTGTCAGCAAGGACGGATCGATCTACTTTACCGACCCGACCTATGGCCGTATGCCCGTATTTGGCGTCGAACGCCCCGTGCAGTTAGGCTTCCAGGGAGTGTACCGGATCGCGACTGACCGTACGCTGGATTTGATGGTGGGGAAGTATTTGTTTACTCAGCCCAACGGATTGTGCTTTTCGCCGGACGAACGCCTTCTGTATGTGAACGATACCGAGCAGGCGAACATCCGGGTGTTCGATGTTGTGGATAGCGGCGCCTTGACCAACATGCGGGTCTTTGCTTCGGGAATAACCGATCCGGGCGAAGCCGGTGCGCCCGACGGCATGAAGTGTGACGCGCAAGGAAACATCTGGGTCACAGCACCGGGGGGGCTATGGATTTATGCGCCGGATGGAGCGTTGATCGGCAAGATCACAGTACCCGAAGTTGTCGCCAACCTGCATTGGGGCGGCCGCGATTGGCGCACATTGTTCATCACGGCTTCTACTTCCCTTTACGCCATCGACGTGAAGGTCGGTCCTCACCAAGAGGCTTTCATGACGGCTTGATGTGCCGAAAAACCAAATCGTTTGATCGTTGACGGAGAGCCAAGTCATGTTCGTGCTGCATGTGAAGATCAAGATGAAGGCCGGGCAAGCCGCTGCCGCGGAGAAGGTATTTGCGGACCCTTTCAAGGCGGCGATAACTGCACAGGCCGGCTTTCGCGACGTACAATTTCTGCGTCCCGGCGATGATGGTGACTATGTTCTGAGCATCGCTTTTGAAAATCAGCCGTTCCAGCAGCAATGGGTAGGGACCGACCTCCACGGCAAGGTGTGGCCCCAGATGGAAGAGCACTTTGATAGCTATACCGTCAAATCGTTCAACGCGGTTTGAGCCAGCACATCAACAGGATCGTTCGTTTATGAAACGCAATCTATTCATCATTCTACTATCGGCGCTGTGTGCGGTGCCGGCTGCGTCAGTCAATGCCGCCACCAGCGCCAAGAGAATTGCTTTTTCCAACAACTATGCCGGCAATTCCTGGCGCCAGGCGATGTTGAAAAGCTATGGCATGATGGCCAAGACGGCCGTCGCGAACAAGGTCGTTGCCGCAGCTGACATATTCACCGCCGCCGACACAAGCGTCCCGACCCAAGCGGCCCAGATTCAGAATCTTATACTGCAGCACTATGATGCCATTGTGATAAATGCATCTTCGCCAACCGCTCTCAATGGCACTATCCAGCAGGCGTGTTCCGCCGGTGTCGTGGTGGTGTCATTTGACGGTACGGTGACCGCGCCCTGCGCCTATCGCGTCCTCACCGACTATGAGGCTATGGGCCGCGAAGAAGTGCAACAGCTGGCGAGGCTGCGGCCCAAAGGAGGGAATTTGTTGGAGATTCGCGGCGTCGCTGGCACCTCGATCGACGCTAGAATGCATGCGGGCATCGTTGCGGGCGTGAAGGCCCATCCCAGTTTCAAGATTGTGGGTTCTGTGACCGGCAATTGGGATCAGACGACTGCGCAAAAGGCGGTCGCATCGATCCTGCCGTCCCTGCCGCCGGTGGTGGGTGTGGTCGATCAAGGCGGGGATGGCTATGGCGCAGCCCAGGCCTTCGCGGCAGCAAGATTGCCGATCCCTGTTGTTGTGATGGGCAATCGGCAGGATGAGTTGGCCTGGTGGCAACAACAGAAAGCCAAATACGGATATGAAACCTATTCGGGTTCCACCGCGCCTGGCATTTCCACGCTAGCCTTCTGGGTCGCCCAGCAGGTGCTGGATGGCAAGAAAATACCGCATGATCTGATTGTGCCCTATCCTTCCTTCAATCAGAGTAATTTCGAAGCGGTGCTGCGCACGATTCCGAAAGGTGGCGTCGCAAATCGGGAATATACCCAGGCTGAGGCAATAGCCGCCATCAAAGCGAATGCAAAATAGGCTTGCGTCATGGGTGAGTCGGAGAAGTATTTCGCCCGTTTGATGGGAGTCAAAAAGCATTTCGGCGCCGTCGTTGCGCTTGACGGTGTCGATCTGGAGATCGGGGCAGGCCAGTGTATCGGACTGGTCGGCCATAACGGCGCCGGCAAATCGACGCTGATGAATATTTTGGCGGGCGCGTATGCGCCCAACGAAGGCGGGCTATTCATCGCGGGGCAGAAACAGCCGGACTACTCGGTCGGCCGAGCTCAGAAACTTGGAGTTCGTTGTGTTTTTCAGGAGTTATCGCTTTGCCCCAACTTGACGGTGGCCGAAAACACGCGCGTCACTCATCCTGAGTTGCGCGGTCCGGGTTGGCGGCGCAAAGCGAGGGCACTGATTGCGGATAAACTGGACAAAATTTTCCCGGGCCACGGCATTTCCGCTTCCACTCTGGTAAAGGATTTGGGAATTGGTCAGCGCCAGATGGTGGAGGTCGCGCGCGCCTTTACCGAGACTGAGACGCCTGCCCGGCTTATTATTCTGGATGAACCGACCTCTTCGCTGGATGGGCATACGGCGAAGCAGTTATTATCCTTCATGCGCGATGCTGCTGTCGGTGGCATCTGCTTTATGCTTATTTCGCATCTACTGAGCGAGATTCTTGAGAACAGCGACACCATAGCGGTCATGCGCGATGGCCGTATAGTCGCTCAGGATCGTGCTTCGGCATTCAATCGCGACAAGCTGGTAGAGGCGATGGGAGCGGAGGAAAGCCATGCGCCTGTTCCCTACAGCGCAACCGCCGTTCGGGCGCAGTCCGCAATACGGGTTCGCGCGCGGCCCGGGCGGCAAACAAACTCCGGAGAAGCGGTGGCTCATGAAGGAGAGATCATCGGGTTGGCGGGCCTGGCTGGCCATGGCCAGACCGACCTGCTGCGCGCCATATTTTTGGCGTCATCACGCCGAAACCCGGATGTCACATTGTCGGGGAGCGTCGCGCTGGTAGCGGGCGATCGTCAGGCTGACGGCGTCTTCGCGCTATGGTCCATTGCCGATAACATAACGATCCGTTCCTTGGGCAGGCTGACGCGAGGCGGGTTGATTTCATCGTCGCGCGAGCAGGCGTTGTCGGATTACTGGCGGGATAAAATCAAAATCCGCACGTCCGACATGCGTAACAACATACTGTCGTTGTCAGGAGGCAACCAGCAGAAGGCGCTGTTCGCCCGTGCGCTAGGATCGGATGCCAGCATCATCCTGATGGATGATCCCATGCGCGGCGTCGATATAGGCACAAAGCTGGAAGTTTACGACATTATCCGCCGCGAATCGCGATCGGGACGAACCTTCCTATGGTACACTACCGAGACTGAAGAGCTTTCCGTCTGCGATCACGTCTACGTTCTGCGCGACGGCGCCATCGTGGCCGAAATGAGACGCAGCGAATTCAGCGAGGCAGCCGTAATTCAGTCCTCCTTCAAGGGGGCCGACTGAGATGATCCTGGCGGTTAAAACAAGACTCCAATTCAGCCCGGCCGCGCGAGCGTTGCTGCCTGCCTTTTCACTGCTGGCGGTACTGGGCGGCATCGCCTGGCTTAATCCCCAGGCCATCAGCTATTTCGGCTTCAATCTTATGCTCAACCTCGCCATTCCCATAGTGCTGGCGACGTTGGCGCAAATGTTCGTTATCACCGGAAACGATCTGGACCTTTCCATTGGCCCCTTCATCGGCTTTGCCGCATGCGTCTCGGCGACTTGGCTGCACGACGCGCCGCTTATGGGAATCGCAATCCTGATTTGCGCCGTCGGTGCCTATGCGGCGATAGGCGCGCTGATCTATCTGCGCGATCTGCCTTCCGTCGTGGTTACATTGGGAATGGGCTTTGTCTGGCAGGGGCTGGCGATCCTGGTATTGCCGCAGCCGGGGGGGCAGGCGCCCGACTGGCTGGTTTATGTCATGGGTATGCGCCCGCCTTTTGTTCCTTTTCCAGTTCTGGCGGCGGTCGTGATCGCTTTGGTGGTCTGGTTTCTGCTGGAGCATACATCCTATGGCGTCATCTTGCGCGGATCGGGCGGTAATCCCGTCGCCATTCGCCGTGCCGGCTGGTCGTTAGTGAAAATCAAGATGACTTTGTTCGCGGTTGCGGGGCTGTTTGGTGTGCTGTCCGGCTTGTCGCTGGTCGGCCTGACGACCTCTGCCGACGCCAACATCGGCAATGGCTATACCCTGCTGGGGATCGCAGGCGTCATCCTGGGCGGGGGTGAGTTCACGGGTGGACGCGTCTCGCCCATTGGCGCTGTGGTCGGTGCGTTGACACTCGCGTTGGCCGCGTCCCCGCTTTTGACCTTCATGCATATCCCGCCCGATTGGCAAGTTGGGACCAATGGCGCCATCCTGATAATTGTCCTTACCGCCCGTCTGCTAGTGAGCCGTCAGCGGGAGGTGATATGAAATTTATCTTCGCCAAGCCTTGGGTCTGGTCGTTTGTGAGCGCGGCCGCCGTTTGGCTGGTCGCAATTGCGGTTACGCGGGGAAGCGGAGCGGGCGGTATGTTGACTGCCGCCTTGGCCATGGCGACCTTCACCGTAATTGTCGGTATTGGGCAAATGTTCGTCATCGCGCTTGGGCCTGGCAACATCGATCTGTCGTTGCCGGCCAATATCGGACTTGCCAGCGCCGTGGCCATGACGGTAATGAACGGCAACGACACCCTTGTGGGACTGGGGTTGCTGGCCGCGCTCGGCTGCGGGTTGTCGGTGGGTTTGGCGAACTATTTGCTGATCTGGGCGCTACGAATTCCGCCCATCATTGCCACCCTGTCTGCCGGCTTCATCATACAGTCCATCGATATCAGCTATGGCCGGGGCCTGCAGATCAAGCCACCCCCTGCATTCTCGGATTTCGCCAATCTGCAGTTTTTGAACGTGCCAGTGCTCGCAGTTTTAGCCATGCTGATCGCAGTTCTGGCGGCCGTAGTCTTGCAGCGCACAATCTATGGCCGTTGGGTTTTGGCCGTGGGACAGAACATGCGCGCGGCGCAGTTTGCCGGTGTACGGGTTGGGTGGACGCGGCTTGTCACTTATATGCTGTGCGGGGCGCTGGGCGGAATCGATGGAGCTCTGCTGGCGGGCTATTTTCGCGGCGCCACTATAGATATCGGCAACGAATATCTGTTGTCGTCGATTGCGGTCGTCGTGATTGGCGGATCCTCGGTGGCCGGCGGCAAGGCCAACCTTCCGGGCATATGGGGCGCAGCGCTATTTTTGGTCCTGCTTCTCACCATGCTTAATACCTTTGGGGTCAGCGCGGGTGTTCGCCTGCTGCTGACCGGAATTATCATCGTCGCTGCCATCGCGGTCGCAAGTGGCGGAAAGGCGCGAGACGTCGCTTAAATTCATTCCGCAGAAGTTCGATCGCTGCCGATGCATTTCCCGTTGATCTTGCATGTCTTCGCGCGCCATTTAGATCAATACTTTTTATGCGGAAATCGATATTTAATTTGCATTGGAAAACCAGATATTCGAGCCGTAAGTTAGTTCTCCTCGATAGTCGGTATAAAAATTTGATTGATTCTGCGATCATCCCACCAGACCTCGATGCCGTCGCCCTGGGGCTACGGCGCGGCGACATCACAAGCGCGGCGCTGACGCGACAAGCGCTTGCAGCGGCGCTGGACCCCGCCGGGCAGGGCCAGGTGGTATTCACGCGCCTTTATCGCGCCGAGGCTGGCCGGGCCGCGGCGGAATCGGACGCGCGGCGTACCCGTGGGGCAGCGCTTTCGCCACTCGATGGTGTGCCTATCTCCATCAAAGATCTGTTCGATGTTGCCGGTGAACCGACCATGGCTGGCTCCGCCGCGTTACGCGATGCGCCGCCCGCCGTGAAGGACGCGACCGTTGTGCGGCGGCTGCGCGAAGCGGGCGCTGTGATCGTCGGCAAAACCGTGATGACGGAATTCGCGCTTTCTTGCCTGGGAATGAACCCCCATTTGGGCACGCCGCTGGCGCCGTGGGAGCGCGCGCGGGGCCATGTTCCTGGCGGCTCGTCGTCCGGAGCGGCGGTGTCGGTTAGCGATGGAATGGCGCTGGCCGCGATTGGCAGCGATACCGGCGGTTCGGTGCGCGTGCCCGCTGCTTTTTGCGGCTTGGTAGGGTTCAAGCCGACCGCGGCGCGGGTGAGTCGGGATGGTGTTTTCGCATTGTCGTCCTCGCTCGATTCCATCGGGCCGATCGCCCATACGGTCGGATCCTGTGCGCTGATCGACCAGGTGCTGAGCGGGGAGAGCGGCGGTGCGGCGGCCGTGCGCTCGCGGTTGGGCATTCCGCGCCAGTATGTTTTGGATTCGCTCGATGCGCCTGTTGCCGGCGCATTCACAGCGGCGCTGGCACGGTTGGAATCCGCGGGTGCACAAATCGTCGACATGGATTTTCCAGAACTGGAGACCATTCCACAATTGGGCACCCTGGTAGGACTAGTACCCGTTGAGGGCTATGGCGCCCATGCCGCGCTATTCGAGGCGATTGCGCCGCGTTGTGATCCCCGCGTGATGAATCGGTTCCTAGCCGCCCGCGACGTTTCCCCGGCTGCCTATGCCGCCATGCTGAGGCTGCGCGGCAGCCTGATTTCACAGGCCGAGGCGAGAATGCGGGGCTTCGATGCGCTGCTGTTCCCGACCGCGTCGCTTTTGCCCCCCACCTTGCAAGAAATGCAAAGCGATACGGCTTATTTCGCAGCCAACGGGCGGGCCGTCCGCAATGCCGCGGTCGCCAACATCTTGGACCTATGCGCGCTGTCGATACCTTGCCACGCGCCAGGCGCCGCACCGGTCGGCTTGACCTTCATGGGTGCGCATAACGCGGATCGCACTTTATTGGCGATGGCGCGTCCGCTGGAGCCCGTTGTCCGCGGTGCCTAGCCCGGTTCGCCAAGCTTAGCCAACTAGCTGCGCGATTGTTTGTGCGGAACTCCGCCGAGCCAGCCCCTAATAAGCACGATGATCAGGTAGATTCGATCAGCCAGGCGCTCAATAACGACAAATCCGACCTCTGGCTTTGGGCAAAGCTCACCGGCTCATAACCCTACTGGCGCCCAACTTCCCATGGCGGTTTGGGAGCAAGGCGGACGCCCTCGTGAACACCTGTCGCTGCTCATGGTGCAGCGCAGCTAAAAGCTCCGACAGCTTTCCGACAGGTTCACGGCCTAGTGTTTTCAACAGAATCGCCCAAAGAGCGATTTAAGTTGCAAAGGGGAAGCTATGGACAT
>Ga0207012_1046_pt1 | contig 30485 bp, 34 predicted proteins | sample Alteio_BWMinCont_80_FD_153471 | JGI IMG/M metagenome (GOLD analysis project Ga0207012, IMG submission 153471) | Enriched cells from forest soil in Barre Woods Harvard Forest LTER site, Petersham, Massachusetts, United States -... | ecosystem: Environmental > Terrestrial > Soil > Temperate forest >...
CGATGGAAGCCATTCTACTTCTGACACTTCGACAAAATTCTTGAATAGAAGGTTGATCTCCCGTTTCAATGGCCTGTGTAAGTTCTTGAGTCCATTGAATAGAATTCGTTGGACCTATTTTTCCTGGAAGCATAAAATATCCTTATTAGTTTTTATATTTAAGATAAAATATTATTAAATAATTAATAAGAAATCAACTGATAATAGATGAAAGAAAAAGGGGGATGCTCAGCATCCCCCTTTTTTATCGGTAGACTTAAGAAGTAATCTACCAATTGACGTTGATACCACCAACGAGATCATAGGCATAGGCCTTGTTCCAGAAACGTCCGTTTCCTGTCAGATAGAAGCCCCAGCACTCATTAACTCTTTGGTTTAGGTTGATCGAAGCTTCTAAGCTGTTGCGGTTGATATGACTACCATCCACAACAAACTCTGTTCCGAATTCCTCAAAGAATGTTTTACGGTGATCTTGGAGTTCACTCAAACGACACTGCCAAGCAAGATCTAATCCGATAGAAAATCCGCAGTTATATTGACCAGAGCTCAAGTGCACCCCAAGTCTACTATCTACAGTTCCATACGATCTATGGCCAAAACCAAGAGCAACAGGAGCTGTTCCTGTTTCATTAAAGCTATAGAAGTTATAGTAACCCCCTTCAAACCCTAAGAACGGTTGAACAAGAAAATCCTCACACATGAAGTTCATCCCACTTTCCACATAAAGAGCGCCTTGGAATGCTTTTGGTTTACCATGTCCATCGTAATCAACATCGTCGATTGAGAACGAACGAGATACTTTATTTGCGCTACCACCCAACACGAGATCTCCTAATACATAGAAATCATCATCACGGTAGGCTCCATAAAGAGCTCCCAATACAGTATTGGTTTTCCCATGTCCCCCAATCTTGTAATGCAGGTTACCTTTTTCATAAGTCACAGCCGCACCAAAGGCCCAGCAAGCGCTCTGGTTAAACTGGACTCCAAAGCCGACTTCATAGCCACTATTTTTGTATCCATAAGCAGCATTGGTGTTTTGGATGCGACTTTTTAACGCGCTTCCCTCTACCCAAAACTCGAAATTATCATCGCAGTTACATGGACTGTAGCAACATGGGCTTGTTGTTAAGAAAGGTCTTAATGGATCATAAAGACGACGAATAAACTCGTCATTTGACCATTCTGTTGCGTTCATCATCTGTGCATATTGGAAACCGCTTAGTTGATCCAAAGCAAGCTGCATTTCACCTACAGGAAGACTTAACAAGTTTGTGAGTAAAGTACTCTCTGCAGTAGTTGGATCCGTAATTGTAGCAAGTTGTTCTGCCACATGCCGCTGATTGCTGTTTGTAGTAGCCGCAAAGAATGCCGATTGGAAGTCTAGAAGCACATCATTGCCTACGTACAACAACTGAGGTTGAATAAACAGGGGTAATCCTGTCAAGTGATTGAGTGTTGTAACTGTTGAATTAAACTTTCCAACCAGGGTTCCTGCTGCCAAGATAGTATAAGGCCCTGTAAGGCTAAAGGAGCCGTCGATTGACGTTACAACAACACCTACATTGGTTGATAAAGTCGCTGTGTCACTGACAACAAGCTCACTATTGTTTATCCCTGGAACATTTCCAGTTCCTTCAATATCGACATTGAAGGTACCACCTGTTGGGGTATAATTTGTTGCCAACATGATTCCTGGACTGTGTCCTGGGTGAACAGATCCACTAGACTGATTAATACTGCCATATGTTCCTGTTCCAGACAATATACCACCTATAACATTAACAATACCGCCTAGTTTAGCACCCGTATTAGTGGAGAGCTCTCCAGAAGGCACTGTTGTAACACCCGTGAACCCACTGCTATCTGCTGTCAATGTCACCGCTGCAGTACTCGACGCTAGAGTGATAGCCCCAGTACCTGATAACACACCTGTAAACTCACCATTTGTAGTTTGTTGGAAATTCAATGTGCCAGCTGTCATTCCACTTCCTAAAATCGCAATAGGACCAGCTACAGGGAAGTTTTGAGATCCCCCAACTAATGTTCCTCCATTTACTGCAATGGTCGTTCCACCAATATAGCTATTAGTGGTGCTGGTTAGGATTAAGGTCCCGGCGCCCGTTTTAATGAGAGCACCATCCCCAGATATAGATCCAGCGATTGTGTCAGTAAAAGTGCCCGTATTAATCGTGTTAGGCCCTTCTGTTCCTAGATCGATATTCCGTTCCATTGTCAGGGAAGCTGTCGTGAGTAATGTGCCACTATCTAGAGTTAGTGAGCCACTGACATTACCTAAATTGGCGTCGCTGCTTATACTAACTGTACTGCCGGGCTCTTGGACTGTTGTACCACCAGAGTAAGCATTATTGATATTGGATAACGTAATGGTTTCGCCACCATTAATAAAGACATTACCAGTTCCAGTGATCGGCATTGTGAGAGTGGCATCATCTGTTTGGCCTAATTCAAGAATCCCATTGTCGACAATGCTAGTGAAAGTTGTTATTTGTTGACCAGTTGAACCCACTCCATCAAGAGTAATCACATAACCATCAGTAATTGTCAAAGTACCTGTAATGGTATTATCATGTGTAAGAACTAAGGAAATCGTTCCATTTGTCCCGTCAACTCCTCCAACTTTATTAATAGATCCTGTTCCTCCTATCGCCCCATCAATCGTCATTGATGTGGCGGATGCAGGATCATTGTTTCCAACTGTTAATAAACCGCCAAGTGTAAATATATCAAATTGAGAATCAGAATTGACTAAGTATAATGTTACCGGAACAGCATTGGTTGTGAGGGTGTTTTTATCTATAACGCTCGTAGAGAGTGCCATTCTAATTTCAGCTAGCCCCAATCCTGTTTGTCCGCCCCCATTCAATGTCAAGTTATTAATACCACCCGAGCCAGAAAATAAGTTGTAGCTAACCGTATTTGCTACAGCCCCCGATGCAGCAGCGCCATTATTGACGATATTAATCCCTCCACCGCTATTGACTGTTGTGATTGCGTTGAGCGTACCCCCACTTCCTGAGATACCACCAGATTCAATCGTGAGTGCTGTAGTTCCTCCAGTTGAGGTCAGTGTAAATAACGAAGTAGTAAGGTTGCTATAATCGATCGACCCCACATGAAAGGAGAGGTTATTAGGTAAATTAAATAAATCTGATGTGCCCAAATCTGTAAAAACGGCTTGATCCGTCGAGCCTGGGACTCCTCCGACCCAGTTACCAGCAACAGTCACATCGGTGCTTACAGACCCTCTCCAAGTTTGCCCATAGAGGCTGGAACCGCTAAGCATTAAAAGCGAGGCTAACGTACACGTGAACATGATTTTTTTGATTTTCTTCATATACACATTCTCCAAATTTTTCATTTTAGATCTAATTAATCTGATAGTCTTTTTTTTAAGTCTTTTTGTCAATAAATAACGTTTATATGTTAGGGCAAAATAGAAATGTCGTTAAGTTAATGAATAATTCACCAAATTTTTAAACTTTGATTTTTTCGCGAAGCGTTTGGAGTGCGGTGACTTGTCACATACGCATCAGGCTAATAGCGTTCGATGCCGGCCCTCCGGGCCTGAATATTATTTTGGATTACCCAGGGTTGACACCCTGGGCTAATACATGAAGGCCCTCCGGGCCATAGCAAACGTGTTAATGGCTCAAAAAGGATCGGTATTTAATTAATGGCCCGGAGGGCCTACATGTAATAGCCCAGGGTGGAACCCTGGGGTAATCCAAAATAATATTCAGGCCCGGAGGGCCGGCATCAAATGCTCGTTAGCCTGATGCGTATGTGACTAGTCACCGCACTCCAACTTCAATTTTGATTGACCAGGATGTTAACCTTTACAAAAAAGGGCGCACCAAGCATGATGATGTCAAAGAACTAACTAGGTAATGAATATGTCCAAGTGGTTAAAACTATACAATAGAGCTAACCCCCAGATAAAATACTTTATTCTCAACTGGTTCGTATATGGGTTAGTGATCATCATCACGACTGTCTATTGTTATGGCAGACTTGATTTTGTGCGCAGCTACCGAACCCCCTTAAATCATCTTAATGAAACAAAACCGCCGGAATCAAAATGACAGACTCCCCTGAATATCACCAACATGAAGAATTTCAATTACGTAGTCAGAAATTAGCCAGCATACGTCAACTCAATGTAAGCCCCTATCCTCATAAATTTACCCCTCACCATTCAGCAGCCCTCCTCCAACAGAACTATCAAAATCAAACGATTGGCCATAGTGAAGATGGTGCAGCTGGATCGACACCTCATGTTGTCGTCGCTGGAAGATTAGTCCTCTTCCGCTCAATGGGGAAAAATGCTTTCGGTCATATCCAAGATGATACAGGCCGCATTCAAGTCATGTTTAACAAAGACATCACGACTGTCTCTGGCTATACCCCTTCCTCACCAGATGAGCCTGAGCACTTATCGTCCATGAAATTTATCGAGAAGAAGATCGATCTCGGTGATATCATCGGAATTGAAGGTCATCTATTTCATACGAACAAAGGCGAATTGACAATATTTGTCCATAAAGTGACCCTCCTTTGCAAAACGCTTCTTCCCCTAGCTGATAAACACGGTGGTCTGGCAGACAAAGAACTTCGTTATCGTAAGAGATGGCTCGATCTAATCACCCACACAGATGTCGCCAATACTTTCCGTATGCGTACGAAAATTCTACGACTCATCCGCAACTACTTTGAAGCACAAGAGTTCATAGAAGTCGAAACACCCATTTTGCAAAGTATTTATGGGGGTGCAGAAGCCCGTCCATTCATTACCAAACTCAATGCACTCGACCAGGAGATGTTCATGCGCATCTCTCTTGAAATTCCTCTAAAAAAGCTGATTGTTGGGGGAATGAATCGCGTCTATGAAATTGGTAAAGTATTCAGAAATGAAGGGATCGACCGCACGCACAACCCTGAATTCACTATGGTCGAAGCTTATGCTTCCTACTGGGATTACAACGACATGATGTGTTTCGTAGAGAATCTGTTCGAAAAGCTAGCCCTCGCTATCCATGGAACGACAAAAATCGAAATTACTAATCCAGAAGATCCTGAACAAGCTCCTATTACGCTTGATCTTAAAGCTCCATGGAAAAGAATGACCATGAAAGAGAGTATCGAGGTATATGGAAAAATCAATGTCGACTCTCTCAACGATGATCAAATCCGTCGCCTTCTCATCGAAAGTGGTGAGTTCGATCCGAAAAAAATCGCTGCTTCTTCACGCGGGTTATTGATTGCGGGTCTTTTTGAAATCTACGTTGAGCCACATCTTATCCAACCCCACCATATTACCGACCATCCAATTGAAACAACCCCTCTCTGCAAACCTCACCGCAATGCAAAAGAACATGCTGAAGGCCTTGTTGAGCGCTTTGAAAGCTTCATTCTCACTCGTGAGATCTGCAATGCTTACACAGAGCTCAATGATCCTGAAATCCAACGTGATCTGCTCGTCGGACAGGCCAAACGCCGCGAAGCTGGGGATGAAGAGGCTAGCCCACTCGATGAAGAATTTCTCGAAGCGATTTGCCAGGGAATGCCCCCCACGGGTGGTGTTGGAATTGGGATCGACCGTCTGGTAATGATCTTAACCAATACCCACTCTATCCGAGATGTGCTCTTCTTCCCCTGGATGAAAACACAGTAGAGTCCTTCTCAGTGGTCCAAAGAACAGGATTACGGGATAGGCATATTCCGTAATCCTGTTGTTCCTGTTAGTCTGATGTCTATGTTTGAGTCATCAGGTTGATAAACATCGAAGCATTACGAGAAAACGATTTTCGTTTGGAAGTGATGGCGATAATCTGATAAGTCAAAGCGGGCATTTTCGTTTTAACAGCAAGCAATCCATGCCTGTTAGCTACATAATCCGGTAATACCCCTACCCCTAATCCCTCCTCAATCATACCTGCGATTACCTCCCAACTCAACACCTCAATTAAAGGGGGAACTTTCATCTTCTTTTCTCGAAGATGCTTCAAAAAAATATTGTCATCACGCATATCTGTACTCACAATGAGTCGATCTAAAACTTTCCCCTTTTTCTTTTTAGCTGTATACAATCCATACTCCCCCTTTAATACTGCCTGAGTGCGAAATGTAGAAAAATCTTCCTCTTTTGCCAAAACGATTCCAAATTCAATTTCCCCTTTAGAAACCCACTCTCGCACAATCCCCGAATGTCCCAAGCGAAGGACGGGTTCAACATTGGGATGTTGAATCAATAATTCTTTATAATAAAAGGGCAATAGAGATAAAGCAAAGCTATGGCTTGTCGCAAAAAGCAGTTTACCTTGGTAGACCCCCTCCTTTGCATTAAAGAAATCTTCAATATCTGAAAATAAAGCAAAGACCCCCTCACACTTCTCTAAAAGAGAAACACCATCCGGTGTGAGTTCAACGCGATTTTTCGCATCAGTCAATAGCTTCACGCCAAGCTCTATCTCGAGTTTGCTGATGCCCTGACTGATTGCAGACTGTGTCACAAAATTCTCTTGAGCAGCCTTAGACATGCTCTGGTGCTTACCTGCGCTGTAAAAATAGCGTAAGAAATTAATATTTGGCATGTTTCTCATTTTTATTCCTCCGACGATTAGAAATACTAATAGTCAGTCTAATATATCATAATTTTAACTAAAAGTAAAAACACATTACAATCCATTTTGTAAACGTAAGGTTATAATAATCAGAGGGTTTATGAAATATCAATGTGTTGTAATTGGTGCTGGTCCTGCAGGTCTAGCCTATGCCTCATCTATAAAAAATAAGGACTCCACCCTAGTCATTGATATGGGCAAACCAATCGAAAAAAGAGATCGTCATCATGCAGAAGAATGTGTACTTGGAGCAGGAGGCGCTGGATTGTTCTCTGATGGAAAATTCTCTTTCTATCCTTCTGGAACAAAAATATGGGAACATGAACGGCAATTTTTAAAAGCTGGATACGACCTATTAGAACAAGAATTCTCTCCATTCACAGCAATTCCCCCCTTTCCAGATACTACAAATAAACGAAATTTAGAAAAAGACTCCGACTGTTGGTGCTTAAAGCCCTATCCATCCCTCTACCTTAGCTTAGATCAGCGCCTACAATTGATCCGAAAACTCGTTCAAAATAGTCCTAAGATTGAATATGAAACTGAATTTTTAGGTTACGAACTCAATAAGGATGGTTATCACATTCATTTGAAAAATATCCAATCAGATCGAACTAAAACGATTTTTACCAAACAACTTGTATGGGCAGGAGGTCGGTTTATGCCTCTCTTCCTAAATTGTACAAAACAATTCCGTCGCTATGAATTTGGCTTTCGAATAGAAGGTCCTGCTGAGCTTATCCAAAAGAAAACGAATCTTATCGATCCCAAATATATTTTAGATTTTGAAGATCAAGATATCGAATGCCGCACTTTTTGCTGGTGTGAACGTGGTGAAGTTGTTCCAACAAGCTTTAAGCACATTCAAACCTATTCAGGAAGATCCGACTGCGCCCCTACAGATCGCACCAACTTTGGCTTCAACTTCCGCATCAAAGATGCTTCTTTAATCTCTAATGAGATCTTTCATGAGTTAACACGTACAAAATTCTATCAAGAAAAGCTAAAAAACCTTCCTGAATTACTAAAAACACTCCCACCTTGCATAGAAGAGATTATTTTTCACGGTGTTCTGAAACTCAAAAAAAAATTTCCAGAACTCGATCACAACGATATCGTGATCAAAGGACCCACCATAGAAGGGGTGGGTGAATATCCTTTAATTGACCATACATTTTGCCTACAAGACTCTCCGGGCATTTATGTGATCGGGGACTGTAGTGGAATTTACCGAGGGATCATTGCTAGCATGCTTTCGGGATACATTTTAGCTAGTCGACATAACTTAAACCAATAAGGAGTTATCATGTTAGTACAACCAGCGTCTGTGTTAAATAGAATAGCGGATGATGCAGCTTATCAAGCAACCTACCCTAAAATGATAGGGCGTGGAGGACCAGCAACCCACGAGTTGCATACATTTTTAGCAGATATTAACCCTTCAGAATCTAGTCTCAAAAAGTATTATCAAGCTGTTGACGATTGGAATGCTCAACACCCCGGGCTTCAAGACAAAATGAAAGCTTGTTTCTTAGCTCTTATTTTTAGAGGTGAAAATGGTGAAGAAAAAACGGTAAAGGTAATGCAAAGTGCACGTTACTACCGTTGTGATGATACTGATGAGGTTGTAAGACAGATGCATGCAGATGCAGACTACTTTGCAAGTCAGGGACTTTCTGTAATTAGAGAGAAAATCGAAGCCACCGCTTATGGCATCGATGGCATTCCTCAAACTGACGAGGAGGCTAGGGCTTATCCGAAATATTTTGAATTTCATATCAAAATCGGTCAAGGCGATCGCCAGTTAGATAACACCCCCCTAAGCGAGCAACAAGTTGAAGAACTGAAGAAGATTTCTCGTCAGTTTAGCCAACAATTTGGCACGCCTATCCCTCTTTCTTTCAACTGTAACCCAGATGGAGTCACAGGTGATGGACAGGGATACCAAAGATTTTTAAATGTACGCTTTCGTCAACAAGGCATAAATTCGATTGCTCCTCGATTAGCTAAAGTCACTGAGGCTATTACAAAAGCAGGACTACGTGTGATGAAAACGATATCTGAATATGTTTGGTATGATAGTTTTACTGCACTCGATAAGGGGTGGATTGATTTCGATGAGGTTGAAGTTTCAGCAGCAGCAGTTGGAGCTCAACCCTAAGTATCAAAAGCATTAGGCTAAGACAAAAAATAAAGAGATAGGCATATCAATCGGTATGCCTATCTCGTTATTTTTTGTCTTAGCCTGTTAACCTGATGATTAGTCTTGTAATCCTTGTTTTGTTGCATAGCCGACGATCACGTAGACACCCCATTTGATCGTCCCATCTTCGGCAACAGTTCCCTCTTCTTCGACATAATGATGCATAAGCTCTTGAAGAAATTGATCCCTTACCTTCTCATCCAAAAAATTATATTGAGGGAGCCATTGAGCAATCCATCTTCCCAATTCATCCACACTGAGGTGAGAAGTTTCCATGTATTGGTAGATCAGTTTATCGACATGAAAACCTGCATTAACTAGAAGCTGTCGCTCGGCTTCAATATCATTAAAATATTGATTGGATTGAAACCCCCGCAGCTCATACTGCCAATCCGCAACAGTTTTATTTAAAGCGCGCCCAAAAGCCAATCCCTCTTTTCCAGATGAAACAATAAAAAACAACCGACCACCAACTTTCAAATGACGATAGATATTTTTAAACGTATCGTCCTGTTCCTTAACCCAATGCAAAGCATACACCGATACGACGAGATCAAAACTCTCTTTCCAGCTAAAATTCTGAGCCTGCTGCTGAGAAAATTCCAAATTGGGATATTGCTTTGATGGATAGTGATGAATCGCATAATCCAACATCGATGCCGAAGGATCAATTCCCACCATTTTGCCCTTCGGTACTTTGTTTGAAAGTAAAGCGGCAAATTCACCAGGTCCACATCCCAAATCTAATATCACCTCATTCCCATTTAATTTTGAAAAATCAAAGAAATATTCGGCATGTTCCCTCTGCACCTTTGAGTTTTTGGCATATTCACTCCCTCTCCACCAATCACTACTCATTAATTGCTCCCTTTTAAACAAAAGATATTCCTTACACCAAATTTGATCAACTGGCATTTTTTTCGAAGAAAACTGCTCCTTTTTCTTTACTTTAGATAACATCTCACCTATGATAGGAATTTCTGACATATTCATATATTTCAAGGAGCATTTATGACTATAAAAGTAGCGATTAATGGTTTTGGACGAATTGGACGACTAGCTTACCGTAAAATGACAGCCGATAAAAACATCCATATCGTAGCAATTAATGATCTAGTCCCCGCTGACAACCTAGCTTACCTACTCAAATACGATTCCACTCACGGGCGTTTCCATGGTGATGTCGAAGCTCATGAAGATCATATCATTGTAATGGGGAAAAAAACTCTCGTTTTGTCTGAAAAAGATCCAGCAAAACTTCCTTGGCGCGATCTCGATATCGACTTTGTGATCGAATCAACCGGACTCTTCACCGATGTCGAATCAGCAGGTAAACATCTTACCGCTGGTGCTCGTAGAGTGATTATTTCTGCCCCTGCCAAAGGTGACATTCCAACATTTGTGATGGGAGTGAACCACGAAAAATATGATCCTTCCAAAGATAAGATTGTATCCAACGCTTCATGCACAACAAACTGTTTAGCACCAATCACTAAGGTTCTACTAGACAATTTCGGCATCGAAGAAGGTCTCATGACAACCATCCATGCCGTTACCGCAACTCAACCCACCGTTGATGGTCCTTCTAAAAAGGATTGGCGTGGTGGACGAGGTGCAAGTCAAAATATTATTCCTTCCTCCACAGGAGCAGCGAAGGCTGTCGGACTCTGTATTCCAGAGGTGAAAGGAAAGCTGACAGGGATGGCGCTGCGCGTTCCTACAGCTGATGTCTCTGTAGTCGACTTAACTGTTCGACTTAGCAAACCTACGACCTATGACGAGATATGTAAAGCAATGAAAAAAGCCGCTGAAGGCAGCATGAAAGGCTTTTTATCCTATTGCGATGAACAACTCGTCTCAACTGATTTTATCAGTAGCCCCTATTCTGCTATCTTTGATAAAGAAGCAGGTATCGCTTTAAACGATAGATTTTATAAAATTATTGCCTGGTATGATAATGAAATGGGCTATGCATGCCGCATTATCGACTTACTCCGCTATATGGCAGCGCAGGAATGTTCTAAAACCAAGCAGCAACCTTGCCACGTTAATAACTAGAAAGACACAAACTCTCATGAAATTGAGGTCTATATCCGATTTCACCTCACCTCTATGAGAAGTTGTAAAAAGAATTAAGGATTGAAAACAAGTGGATTTTACTCGCGAACCTATTATTGAAACAGTGATTACACCCAAAGAAGGGTGCAAACTCGTTGTACGAAGCAGCAAAAGTACCGGACAAGAAGAATACTTCGTCGATGCCGTCGAAGTTGTCTCTTTTGGACATTCGTTCTTTTTTCGCTCATTAGAACGTCCAAAAATGTTCTTTGTCCCAGCCACTGACTACGAAATTCTCGAAGTCAGAGAAACACGCATGGTCCTCAAAAATGTGGGTGTCGATCGCGCAATTAAGATTGCCGGTGGAAGAGAACCAAAACCTCAACAGCACCAAAGGGAACAGGCTCAAGATAGAGCCGAAGCACCCGCTTTAGCCGCGGAAAATTCCTCCTCCGACAGAGGTAATCCAAGTGAACAGGCAGCCGATAAAGGAACGGACGAAAAGATCGACAAGAAACGAGATCGCCGTCGTCATTCTAGACGTCGTCGCGGCCGTGATGATGAGGAAGAGGGATCTGAAGTAAAAGGAGACCAGCCAGAAGGGTCAAAGAATGGCGATGGAACAGGAAATGCTCCAGTTGCTCCCCCTCCCATGACTGCATTACTCCCGCCACCTCCAACGTTAATTTCAGAAACAATTGCTCGTTATAAAGACAATGCGCTCTTTAAAAACGCATTCTATAGTAAGGAAGAGCAGAAGGCAGAGATTGAAGCCGATGTGGCATTAGAAGTTCCTCCACTCAGCATTCAACTCGAGCAACCTCAATACGGGAGCTTTGAAGTTTCTGAGGCCGAAGAGGAACAAATTTACCTACAACGCAAACAACAAAAAACTTTTGAAGAGGCCTCACCTTCTACCTCCCCTCAAGGAGATGAAGATTTAGCTAAGCCATTCGAAGAAACTCCTCTCGAGCCGTAATGCTCGATTAAAATTTGGAGTGCGGTGACTTGTCATCGCACTCCAATTTTTTTTCATTTATGGATAGATTTTAACTACTTTTTTATGTTTTAATAATTTACAAAATAATATTATAAAATATATAATTAAAATTAAAAAGCCATAAAAGAAATGATTAATGATTTAAGAAAATTCACTTCTGATCACGTTTTATTATGCGCATGCACCCTTGGATTGGCCATCATTGGTTACCTCGGGTATCGTGCTGTTATGTGGATCGTCGATAAATGTTCTAAGACCCAAAAAATCGATGATGTGGCTAGAAGAACTCTAGTAAACGCTGATCCGGTAGTTTCTCCAGCAAAAATCGTCCCGCCTCTTGCTAAGCAGTTAGACCAAAAGTGGTGGTTAAAAATCACCGATTCATCTGAATGGAAACAATTTAAGTCAAACTGGAAGGAATGGAGCAAAGATCCCGAATCCCTCCGCACTGAGACGCTGAAACTAACTAGGGAGTATTGCCAATCAACTTTTCGCAATAAATACCATTTTGATTTCCAAGATCCTTATTATGCTCGAGGGTTTATCCGGTATAACGATCCCCCCAATCCATTTGAACTTCCAGCCGATTCAACGTACAACAAACCGCTAGGGAAAATCCATCTTATTCCTGGAGAATTTGGTATGTGGATGCCAGGCATGGCCATCATTGCCTCTTTCCTGACAGAAAAAAAGGAAATCAAAGGTCTATCGGTTTGTTACACCTTAGAAGCATTGACAAAACAGATTAAGGCCATTGCTGAAAACCCAGCAGACCAACGACATGCTTTTATCACAGGTGTCTGTGAGTTCGTAGAAGGAGATATTCATCCTCATTTTCCCCAACACAAGGGAGCTATCTGTGTGGAAAAGAAAGATGGAAAGCTGACGATAGCGATTATTGACCCTCAAGCAACAAAAGAGACATTTGATGTAGACAGTCACTCTCAATCTCTTGATGTCGGGGATCTCATTTTACAGGCAATTCTAAAAGGGTGTGATAAGGACCATACACCAAGGCTTTTGTATTCTCAAGTTGCTAGAGAAAAGGTCTATGGATGTGGAATTTTTGCACTTCAAGACAGCATTGCCTATCTGCGTAATCCTCAATTTTTTGATCAGATCACATGCAAAGGGGCAATTAATATTGCTGGCAAACAGAGGGTCGAAAATATTACTGTTCTGCCACCTGAGCATATGCTAGGCACACAGACAATGCAACTACTCAAAGATTACGAGAGGTTGACTCCAACTTTATATAATCGACCACTAATAGGAAAAAGAAAGAAATATAAGACATTACCCGAATATTTAGATGCCCATTCTCTCGATGGAACAACGCGAGATGGTGGACTTAAAAAACAAAACCACTACGTGACAAAAAAAATGATGATCTATCTGAAATTTGTATTGATGTGCACAAAGGAATTTACAACTGAGCAAATGAAAGAGATCATTAACAAAACACTTGTCGTTTAAATCTAATTTGCAACTATAATTTGGAGTGCGGTGACTTGTCACCGCACTCCAAATTCAATTGAATATATGAATTTGATTTTTCACTAAATGTTTGTGGCACGGACTTTAGTCCGTGGTCAATTCAACCCATCCCTTATCTGAAGGATGAATTATGAAAGATGAAGGATGAAATTAACAAAAAACTTGTGGTAACCTATTTGTGGCACGGACTTTAGTCCGTGGTCAATTCAACCCATCCCTTATCTGAAGGATGAATTATGAAAGATGAAGGATGAAATTAACAAAAAACTTGTGGTAACCTATTTGTGGCACGGACTTTAGTCCGTGGTCAATTCAACCCATCCCTTATCTGAAGGATGAATTATGAAAGATGAAGGATGAAATTAACAAAAAACTTGTGGTAACCTATTTGTGGCACGGACTTTAGTCCGTGGTCAATTCAACCCATCCCTTATCTGAAGGATGAATTATGAAAGATGAAGGATGAAATTAACAAAAAACTTGTGGTAACCTATTTGTGGCACAGACTTTAGTCCGTGCCACAAATAGGTTACCACAAATTCATGAACTTAATGACATTGGACTAAAGTCTATATCTTAGTCTTCGAGGTATTCGATCACACAAGTCTGTGCATTGTCGCCAACGCGACGTCCACCTTTGATGATACGGGTGTAACCACCGTTTCGCGTTGCGAAACGTGTTCCCAGTTCGAATAACTCATCGATCACAAAACGGTCATCGTTAAATCCAACAGCATCACCGCTCTTGCTAGCACGCTTTTCTTTTGGAGTGAGCGTATTGAAACGAATCATTAGCTCAGCGATCGCTTGTCGTCTTGCTGCCAATGTATTTTTCTTTGCGATTGTAATCATTTTATCTGCATAGGAACGTAGAGCTTTTGCTTTTGGCAAAGTTGTCTGGATTCTTCCATTGAGAATTAATGATTTCAACATATTTGCAAACATGCAACGTCTATGCGAGGATGTTCTGTTCAGTTTGCATGTATTATTTAAATGTCTCATAATTTCTACCTATTTCTCTTCAGCTTTTACTAGTTCTTTACGCCCTTTCTTCTCTTCAAAGTGCTGTCTAAGACGATCTTTGATGTTGTCCGGGGTAATTCCATAACGACTTAGGTCCATCCCTAAGTGCAATCCCATTCCTTCCAATTTCTCTTTAATTTCTTTAAGAGATTTTTTACCGAAGTTACGGAATTCTAACATTTTCTTCTCAGGTATTGATACCAATTCTGCAATTGTATCAATATTGGCTCCGCTTAAGCAATTTGTCGATCTAACTGACAATTCGATTTCATCGACTCGAAGAGCAAGCTTAGATAGCATTTCATCTTGGTCGACATCAGAATCTTCATCACCTTCGTCGAATACCAAGGAGAGAACTTCGATATCCTTAAACACTTCAAAATGCTTCATGCCGATTTGCGCAGCAAATCCAAGAGCTTCTGTAGGTGTTACTCGACCATCGGTAGTCACTTCTAGAATTAAACGATCAAAGTCAGTGTCCTGACCAACACGTGTATTCTCGATGTAATAGTTCACGACTCTTACAGGTGAGAATGCTGCATCGATGAGTATCTCATCTGATGCCTTATCAAACACTGAGTGACGTTCAGAAGGAACATATCCCCTTCCAATTGCAACGCGTAAGTCAATTTGACGGCGCATTGGTTTACTTACTGTAAACAGATGTAATTCAGGATTCACAACTTCAAATATATCATCATTAATGATATCACCTAGAGTAATGTGATACTGTCCTTTATTTTTATCGAGGTCTTCTCTTGTAATTTCAAGTGTTGTTGAAATGTTACGAGCTTCGCGTGAACCAGGGATATCATCTGTAGGAAGCTTTCTCAATAGTGCTCCCTTGAAGTTCAGAATGATATTCGTCATATCTTCAGAAATTCCTTCAATAGACATATACTCGTGAGGAATTCCTTCAATACGAATTGAAATTATCGCTGGAGCTTCTAAAGATGATAACATCATACGACGCATCGAATTTCCAATTGTGTGCCCAAAACCTCTTTCAAAAGGTTCAGCAACAAATCGCGCGAAAGTCGGGGTCGCTGTATCTTCTATGAGAGTAATTTTTCTTGGCAATTCAAATTTACCGTATTTAACAGACATGCTGTAACTCCTGAATTTTGTTCATAAGCTTAATGCGATTCATACTTATTAGACGCGTCTTCTTTTACGCGCTCTGCATCCATTATGAGGAACAGGCGTCACATCTCTAATTGCTGTGATCGCTAGACCCGCACTCTGAAGCCCTCTTACAGCAGACTCACGTCCGGCGCCTGGGCCCTTCAAATCAACTTCAACTTCTTTCATTCCAACTCCAACAGCAATTTTAGCTGCATCTTGCGCTGCAACAGTAGCGGCAAACGCTGAAGATTTTCTGGAACCAGAGAAATTCACTTTTCCTGCGGATGACCATGAAACTACGCGGCCTGAAGGGTCAGTAATTGCAATAATTGTGTTATTAAAGGTCGCTTTAACGTGCGCGATTCCTGATGGCACGTTAAGTGATGATCTTTTCTTAGTCTTAACAACTTTTTTTGTTGGTGCTGGCTTTGACAAGTTAAGGGCTCCTCTTTCTTATTTTTTCTTATTAGCAACAGTCTTTCTACGACCTTTGCGTGTTCTGGAATTGGTCTTTGTACGTTGTCCTCGAACGGGTAATCCCAGACGGTGACGTTGTCCACGGTATGAGTGGATGCTAATAAGACGTTTAATATTATTCTGTACTTGACGGCGTAAATCCCCCTCAACAATATACTCAGCTTGTAACAGCGTATTGATGCGAGCGATGTCATCTTGTGTCAATTTATGTGCGCGTACGGCAGGGTCTAGGCCTAACTTTGCAATGATTTCTGCAGCCTTATGGCGGCCTAATCCGTAAATATACGTCAAGCTGATCTCTAGACGTTTATTATCGGGTATATCGATACCGATAACTCTGGGCATTGGAATCTCCTCATATTAGACGATATTTCGTCCATCAATTATTAATTCTTGAACCTACATGGTAAGTCCTTAGAAAATCATGTCAAATAAGGCAATGAAAATATTGCACAGACCACGGACTTTAGTCCGTGCCACAAATTTGCTATCACTTTTTAAGGGCAAACCCTATATGTTTCTCGATCATCATATCAAAGATCTGCTTTTCAAGCAAATCATTATTCATCAAATCGCTAACAAACTAGCGACCTCTAATTTTTCCCGATTTCATGAAGCCATCATAACGCTTCATGAGTAGGTGAGACTCAACTTGTTTCATCGTATCGAGTACAACGCCAACTAGAATCAAGAGAGCTGTGCCACCAAAAAAGTAACTAATTGTATGTGAAACACCTAAGAAGCTACCGATGATGTTTGGTAGTATTGCTAGCAAGGCTAGGAATACAGCTCCAAGCAAGGTAATACGATTCATTGTGTGTTCCAAATAATCCTGGGTATGCTTTCCTTGACGGATTCCAGGGATAAATGCACCATTTTTCTTCATATCAGAAGCAATTTGGTCTGGTCTAAACTGAGTAGCAGTCCAGAAGTATGTGAAGAATATAATCAACAGCACAAACAATCCCAAGTAGATCACACTACCAGGAGAAATCCAAGCTGCGACATCTCCTAACCAATTTCCTCTTCCAGCAAATGTTGTCAAGGTTGCAGGAAACATGAGCAAGGATGAGGCAAAGATCACAGGAATAACACCGGCATAATTGACCTTTAGTGGGATATAGGAATTTCCACCTTGCACTTCTTTTCTTCCTACAACGCGTCGTGCATACTGTAATGGAATCCTCCGGTGCCCTTGGATAATTAATATCGTTGCAAGAGTCACTAGGACAAAAACAGTAGCGAGAACAACAATGGAAGAAAAGGTCATCTGACCAGGTTCCTGAGAGTCAAGATTCAATTGTTGGAAAATCATACCAAAAGCTGTTGGCAATTGAGATAAGATCCCTACTGCAATGATCAAACTCATTCCGTTTCCGATTCCACGTTCTGTGATTTGCTCACCAATCCACATCAAAAATACTGTACCAGTGGTCATGGTGGCAATGACAACGAGGTAAAACAACCAAGGCATTCCAAACATCTGAACATCTAATAACTCACCTGCTACGATACCCGGACGAGTGATGTTCATTTGTAGGGCATATTTAGCAAATAGAGCAGATTGCAAGAAGGCTAAGACCACGGTCAGTAGACGTGTAAGTTTATTGATCTTACGTCTTCCTTGCTCTGCATTTTCTTTGACTTCTCGTTGAAGAGAAGGCCATAGAGCGACTAGTAATTGCATGATGATTGACGCAGAGATGTAGGGAACTACACCTAAAGCGACAACAGTCATTTGTGAAAAGGCCCCACCAGAAAAGATATCAACCATCTGGAAAAGGTTCTGTCCACCACCGGTAGCATGTCTGAAAAAGCTTACAGCAATTTCTCCATTGATTCCAGGAACAGGTATAAATCCACCGATACGACAGATTGCGAGCATAAACAGCGTAAAGAGGATTTTTGATCTTAGCTCTGGAACTTGCGCAACTCTTTGTATTTCTTGAAGCATTGACCTTACTCTTGGTTAAGTAGCGGTTATTACATCTGAACATTTATTGCACAGACTAAAGTCCGTGCCACAAAATTAATTTAACACAAACATTTGTGGCACGGACTAAGGTCCGTGCCACAAATGTCATGCTACAACTTATCTAGTTAATTTGAATTCAATCTTTGCTTGTTGCAATTTCTGTTTAGCGGAATCAGAATATGCGTCAGCTTCAATTGTCACTTTCTTAGTCAACTCACCTGTTCCAAGTATTTTGACTAATTTATTGCGGCCTTTAAAAACGCCACGCTCTGAAAGTGTTGCACCATTCACAACATCGCCATTTTCAAAAAGGGCATCGATTTGTGCTAAATTAACAGCTTCGTATTTAACAGTGAAGTTCGCATTGTTGAATCCACGAATAGGGAGTTTCATAAACAATCTGAACTGACCACCTTCATAAGTATGACGGCGTTTGTATCCAGATCGAGAACCTGCACCCTTCTCACCTCTTCCACATGTCTTTCCTAAGCCAGAGCCTAGTCCACGACCAACGCGCTTCATTTCTTTGGCGGGTCGAGTTGTATTTTTAAGATTTGCTAGTGTCAACATAAAACTACACTCCTCGAGTCATTTTAATTTCTTGGCGAGTGCGAAGCATAGAGAGAGCTTTAAATGTTGCTTTCACTTGGTTGATTGGATTGCTAGAACCCAAACTCTTTGCCATCACATCTTTAATTCCTGCCATCTCAAGCACAGCACGAACTTTTGATCCCGCAATTACTCCAGCGCCATCTGGAGCTGGTTTCATTAATAGCTCAGCACCATCCCAATCTGCAATCACTTCGTGCGGGATAGTATTACCATTTTTCGGGTAAGAATTCATGTTCTTACGTGCGGCTTCTCCACCCTTGCGAATAGCATCTGTAAGTTCATTAGCTTTCGCAAATCCGAAACCTACACGACCTTTGCCATCTCCAACAAGGATAAGAGCTGAAAAACTGAACTTCCGTCCACCTTTTACAACTTTAGAACAGCGGTTGATATGAAGAACTTTTTCATTCAGATCGCTATTGCTTTTTTCTTTTTTACCATCGCTATGTTTAGCCATTTAACACCTATGTTTATCGCAGATCGATCTGCTTAACTTTATATTTGTATCCCTGCTGCGCGAGCGCTATCAGCCAAAGCGGCCAAGATGCCATGGTATTTAGATGGCCCTCTATCGAAGACTACTTGGCTAATGTTGTTTTGCTTGCAAATTTCGGCAATTTTTTCGCCCAATTTTGCTGCAGAAACTTTATTTTTTTTGCCAAACTCTGTATCGCGAAACTCTTTTGCAAAAGTTGCAGTCGATCCAAGTGTTTTACCTGCTTCGTCATCGATTAGCTGCACTTGAATGTGCTTATTACTCTTTATAACACAAAGCCTTGGGCGCAGATTAGTTCCGATTAAAGTCTTTCGCACGCGGAATGTGCGATTTCTTCTAATTTTCTGCTTTTTCATTAAATTGCTTCTCATATAGTCCTTATCACTCTTTGGATGATTCCGATATTCTTAGTATGATATCAGAATCATCATATTATAACAGCCTATTTTTTCGCAGCTGCTTTACCAGCTTTACGTCGTACAAATTCGCCTTCATTGCGAATACCTTTACCTTGATAAGGCTCAGGTGGTTTAATTCCTCTAACAGTAGCTGCGAACTGACCTACTCTTTGTTTGTCTGTTCCCGAAATGAAAATATTTGTGTTCTTTTCTACTTTTACAGCAACACCGTCAGGTATCTTTAATTTGATTGGATGAGATTGTCCCACTTGCAGATCAAGTAAATGCCCTTGAACAGCAGCACGGTAACCCACTCCGATCATTTCTAACTTGCGCTCAAATCCTTTAAGAGTCCCCTGCACCATATTATCAATAAGTGTACGGTAGAGTCCGTGTAGGTTCCCCGCATCTTGATGTTCTTCTTTCAAGATGACATTCAGGTGATCATTTTCAAGGTGTACAGCAATTTCAGGAACGAGTTCGTGCCGGAGAGTACCCTTTGGTCCTTTTACGACGATTTCCTTTGCATCGACCTTTATCTCAATTCCTTTAGGAATCGCGATTGGAAGTTTACCTTTTCGTGACATGTCAACATAACTCCTTATGTAATTTCTCAACGCAGACCTAGGTCTGCGTTGCACATCTAATTTCTTACCAAACTAAACAGAGGAGCTCACCACCAATTTTCTGATTAGTTGCTTCTGCGCCAGACATGACCCCTTTGGAAGTCGATAAAATCGATAATCCTAATCCACCATAGAAACGAGGAATATCTTGATGACCAACATATTTTCTCGAACCAGGTTTTGAAGCACGTGTAATTCCCTGAATAACAGGGTTACGTCCTTCAGTATATTTTAACACGAGTCTAATAGTCCCACGCGATTTTGTCTCTTGTTTGACTAAATAACTCTCAATAAATCCTAGTGCCTTTAGAATCTCAGCCATATCTTGCTTGATTCGGCTCCAGTCAACGTCGACATAGCGGTGCTGAGCTCTTGTGGCATTACGAATCCTTGTGAGGAAATCGGCGATAGGATCGCTAATTGCTGCCATAGGTTGTATCTCCTTCTTAAGCTGCTACCGTAATCGGTAATTTTTTAAATGGTAATCCAAGTTGTTTTAACAACTCGACGCACTCTGCATCAGTTGCGGCAGAGGTAACGAATGTGATATGCATCCCTTGAGTCTTTTTAACTGCATCGAGATTAATATCTGGGAACACTTGTTGGTCTGTTAAACCAAGTGTGTAGTTTCCACGTCCATCGCATTTCTCTGGGAAACCTCTAAAGTCTCCGATACGAGGGCAAGCGAGATTGAAAAAACGATCCATAAAATCGTACATTCTCTTTCCGCGTAGTGTCACCTTAATACCAATGGGCTGATCTTCGCGCAATTTGAAGTTCGAAATCGCTTTCTTAGCCTTGGTAATAATAGGTTTTTGTCCAGAAAGCTGAGCCATTTCACTGACACAATCCTGGATAGAATTCTTATCTTTTGAAGCCTCAGCAATCCCCATGTTGATAACAACTTTGAGGACCTTAGGGATCTTCATTGCGTTATCAAAGTTAAACTTCTCTTGGAGTTTGCTTTTAACTTCTTCTAGATATTTTTGTTTTAGCCTAGACATTTTCAACTCATGTTCATTATGTTTTCTTAATAGGACGGTAAACAACATCCTGTCCATCTACATGATAAACAAGTTGTTTTTGCCCTTCAGCAGTGCTCTGCACTTTTACTTTAACTGGGATTCCTCCCTCATTGCACAATTTCAAATTGGAAATATGTATAGCCTTTTCCAAAGTGATAATGCTACCCTTTTGATCTTTCTGTTGTGGTTTTACGTGTTTCTTACGAACATTCAAACCTTGAACGATAACTTGATCACCTGTGCAGGAAAGAATTGTTCCTACTTTACCGCGATCATTTCCTGCAATGGCAATCACTTTGTCGCCCTTTCGCATCTTCTTTCCGCGAACGACAACATATTTGCCATGGAGTCTTTCTTTATTTTTAATTTTCATATCATTACTCATGATGTTATATCACCTCTGGTGCTAACGAAACAATTTTAAGAAAGTCCCGTTCACGTAATTCGCGAGCTACCGGTCCAAAGATACGGGTGCCACGAGGATTGTTTTTATCGTCAATAATTACACAGCTGTTTGTATCAAAGCGGATCTTCGTACCATCGGATCGTCTAATGTAGCTTTTTGATCTTACGATCACAGCTTTCACGACATCTCCTTTCTTCACTGATCCATCTGGATCAGCTTCTTGTACTGAACATACAATGATATCACCAACGTGTGCATAACGTCGTCTCGATCCTCCAAGCACTTTAAAGCACTTGACTCGTTTTGCACCTGTGTTGTCAGCGACTTTAAGTTTGCTTTCTTGCTGAATCATAACTTTACTTCACTCCGATTTTAATCGCGTTTCCAATTTAGGTTTTAGGCAACAACACGCCATCTTTTCAATTTGGACAACGGTCTTGTTTCAACGACTTCAACGATATCCCCTTCTTTAATGTCTGGGTTTTCGTTGTGTGCGTAGATCTTCTTCGCACGTGTCACGACTTTCCCATACTGTGGGTGTGGGAATGTACGTTCTAATTTAATGACAACTGTTTTGTCCATTTTCGTTGAAACGACAACACCTTTTTGTCTTTTTCGTCTTGAAATTCTTTCTACTTGCTCCATACAACCCCTAAATAATTATTGATTAGCTGATTGCTTTTCATGAATGATGGTGAGCAATCTTGCTTTTTCTTTTCTTTTTTGACGAAGAAGGTGTGGTTTCTCTAGCTTCTTTGTACGTTTCATCTCATTAACGAGACCAAACAGTTCTTTTTTAATATTGCCTACGCTGTATTCGAGATCAGCGACTGACATATCTCTAAGTTGGCTTGCTTTTGTCATTTTATCACCTTAAACCTGTTCTACGCGTTCAACAAAGCGTGTTTTTAATCCTAACTTAGCAGCCGCTCTTCTCAACGCATTTTGAGCCATATCTCTTGGTACGTTACCCACTTCAAATAGGACACGTCCTGGTCTTACTACGGCTACCCAATGGTCGACTGCCCCTTTACCTTTACCCATACGCACTTCTGCAGGTTTTTTGGTAATTGGTTTATCAGGGAAAATCCGAATCCAGACTTTACCACGTCTCTGGAAGTATCTATTGATCGCAACACGGCAAGCTTCAATTTGCTGATTGGTGATCCAGCCTCTTTCGAGAACTTGCATTCCAAATTCGCCGAAGTGGACAAACTGTCCACCTTTGGTCATTCCAGCGAATTGACCTTTCATCATTTTGCGAAATTTTGTTCTTTTTGGAATCAAAGCCATGGTTATTTAGCCTCCTTCGTAGCGAGCGCAGCTTCACCACGATAGATCCATACCTTAACACCGATGCTTCCGTAGGTCGTTTCAGCTCTTCCTGTTGCGTAATCAATATCAGCACGTAGTGTATGGAGTGGAGTACTTCCCTCTTTATACCATTCTGTACGTGCAATCTCAGCACCACCGAGGCGGCCTGAACACTCTACTTTAATTCCAAGCGCGCCAGCATCCATCGATGACTGCATTGCTTTCTTCATTGCGCGTCTAAATGGAATACGTCTTTCTAGTTGCTTTGCAATTCCATCTGCTACAATTTTAGCATCTAGATCAGGACGTTTGATTTCTTCGACTTCGATCCAAACTTCCTTACCGGTCATTTTAGAAAGTTCAGCCTTTAGTATATCGATTTCAGCACCTTTCTTACCGATAACCATTCCTGGTCTTGCAGTAACGATAGTGATTTCGATTTTCTCGCTTAAGCGACTAATCTCGATGCGGGCTGTTCCCTGACATGCAGGTTTTTCCATCAATTTCTTACGCAGTTTTAAGTCTTCGATAAGAAGTTTACCAAATTCTTTCTTATTTGCGTACCATTTTGAACGCCATTTCCTATTTAGGACTAGACGAAAACTTACTGGATTTACTTTTTGTCCCATTCTGGTTACTCCTTACCTGTGCTTACTACTACAGTAAAGTGGCTTGTTCTTTTCAAGATTGCGTGGCGTCCACCTTTATTCTTCGGTTTAGAACGCTTAAACACGGCACCTTGATCGATTCGCACTTCAGATACAACTAGGTTTTCACGTCGCACATCAAATCTTGATTCGGCATTTGCGACTGCACTATCCAAGGTTTCTTTAAGTAAGCGTCCCCCTTTCATGCTGGAAAACATCAACTGTGAAGTTGCGTATGGAACTGCCTTGCCGCGTATTAGGCCGGCAGCTAGTCTAGCTTTCCGAGGACTGATTCTTACATGTTTACTAATAGCCATTGCTGTTTTCATTAACGGATCTCCTAAGCAGATGCTGCTGCTTTCTTAATTGGGTGGCCTTTAAATGTGCGCGTTGGTGAAAATTCACCAAGGCGATGTCCTACCATATTATCGGTAACAAATACAGTCAGGAACTTATGTCCGTTGTGCACTTCAAAGGTATGCCCGATCATTTCAGGCAAAATCATCGAACGTCTTGACCAAGTTTTGATTGGTTTTTTCGTCGATTGTTCATTCTGTACATCCACCTTTCTTTTAAGGTGGTGGTCAATAAAAGGACCTTTTTTTAGTGATCTAGCCATAAACCTACTTCTTCCTTCGATCTTTGACGATAAATTTGTTGGATTTCTTGAGGGATCTTGTACGAAGACCACGTGTAAAGAGGGCCCAAGGAGTTTGAGGGATATTCCCTTTATGTTTTCCTTCACCACCACCGTGTGGGTGGTCAATCGGGTTCATCGCTGTACCACGAACAGTAGGTCTAATCCCCTTCCAACGTTTACGTCCTGCTTTTCCTTCGGAGCGTAGATTATGTTCAGAGTTAGATACAGTTCCGAATGTTGCGCGACATTCCTCATTAATATTACGGATCTCTCCAGAAGGCATACGCAATGTTGCATAACCGCCGCTTCGAGCCATCAGCTGAGCAGATAATCCAGCGGAACGCACCATTTTGCCACCCTTACCAGGGATCATTTCGATATTACAAATCGTTGAACCGAGAGGCATAAATTTCATCTTCATGCATGACCCGACATTAAACGGAGGATTATCACTTGTTTGCACAGTGTCCCCTTGCTTTAATCCGTGTGGTGCTAAGATGTATCTCTTTTCGCCATCTGCGTAGTTGAGAAGTGCAATATATGCTGAGCGGTTCGGATCGTATTCGATTGAAGCCACACGAGCTGGAATATTTTCTTTGTCGCGTTTAAAATCGATAATACGGTAGTGGCGCTTATGTCCTCCCCCCTTATGGCGGCAGGTAATGTGACCGTTATTGTTTCTACCATTTGATCGTTTTTTTGGCAGTAGCAACGACTTAGTAGGCGCAACGGTAGCTGTGGAGCCTTCGCCTGCGCGTGTAAGAGTCTCATTCATTGGTAGTACAAGCTGCCGTGTACCTGGAGTGATGGGACGGTATTTTTTTAACATTTGCTTTCAGCCCTTATTAAATTGTCTCTAAAGTGTCGCCTTTCTCGAGAGTGACAATCGCCTTTTTAAAGGAGTTTGTCATTCCAGCGCGACCGCGACGGCGTCTTGCTTTTGGTTTAACATTGATTGTGTTAACGCCAACAACTTTAATTTTTCTATCGCTATAGATTTCTTCAATCGCTTGTGCGATTTCTTGTTTATTTGCAGTTGGATCAACTACAAAAACATATTTTGGTGATTCACAACGTCTAACAGAGACGTTTGAATCTGCATTTTTCAAACCTTCGAGCATCTGAGTTTTTTCAGTTATATGCTGATTTTTGATGATTTGATAGGGATCTTTTTTCATAGATTTTAATTCCTATTTCAGCAAAGCCACTGGTTAAGTTCATTTAAAGCTGATTCTGTCAGCACAATTTCATGCGCTACCATTAAATGGTAACCATTGATATTCTTTGCAAGAGAGAATTCAGTCTTTGGTATATTACGCAAGCTCTTAATAAAGTTCGTGTGCTTGCTTGAGTGAATGCTCACTTGTTGTACTTTATCGCCAACATTTACTTCAGCTGTCGCACTTTCACCTAGAAAGAGAACGCGGCCTTTAGTTCCACGTGCTTTTGCAAAGTCAGCAATTACACGAGTCTTTGGAGCACTCAATTCTGTCGTTTCGATCACATGTACTTTATCATTTTTGATTTTTTCACTGATCAAAAAGCGGATCGCAGCTTTTTTCTCTTTTTTATTGATACGTACGTGTTGGTCAAACTTTGGTTTCGGACTAAACACACGGCCACCACCTTTATATTGTGGGGAAGAGAGTCTACCTTGACGTGCACGGCCTCCACCTTTTTGGGCGTGAGGTTTTTGAGTCGAGTGATTAACTTCTGAGCGACCTTTCGTATTAGCTGACCATTGTCTAGCATTTTCTCTTAGAGCGATGATATAGTCTTTTACCATTTGTCCATTGGCTGTTGCATCGATAAATGCATCAGCAACTTTTACATGCCCAATCTCTTGTCCTTGCAAATTGTACTTTTTCAGCGTAGCCACAGTTTACTCCATCTTTTTTCTGGTTATTTGCACTTAGCGCCGCATTTTTTGATTGCGGGAGATAGTGTTACTAAACCGTTACGTGGTCCAGGAACTTGCCCTGAAACAAGAATTAAATTTTCTTCTGGATGAACAGAAACAATCTTAATGTTCTGTACAGTTATTCTCTCATATCCCATATGACTTGCGCGTGGTCCATTTGGCAAGCAGCGGCCTGGTGTACTTCTCATCCCAGTCGAACCAGCATGGCGGTGGAAACTTGAACCGTGTGAAGCGGGACCACCAGCAAAGTTATATTTTTTCATGACGCCTTGGTATCCTTTACCTTTCGACATCGCGCAGGCATCAACAAATTTGATATCGGCGAATTCAGCAATTGATATTTCCTGTCCGAGGGAATATCCTTCAACAGCATCTACTTTTGTTTCTAAAACATTACGGTGAGGTGCAACTCCTGCTTTTGCAAAATGTCCTCTCATCGCTTTGCTTGATCTTTTTTCCATCGTGCGTGGATCTTTCACTATAATTTTGTCAGATCCAAGTTGGATTGCATTGTAGCCATCATGCTCTTTTGTTTTGATTTGCGTCACAACATTAGGTTGTACTTCAATCACTGTGCAAACAACGATGTTACCTTTATCATCAAAAAGCTGGGTCATCCCACGCTTTTTACCCATTAGCTTAAGCGCCATATGCATATTCCTTAAGTCAGTAAAACCAGTTTATCACTGGCCATTTTAATTAATCCGTGTATATCATAAAGAATTAACACCTTTTCCGCAAGTGTAAAGGTACGCACGAAGCACGTTCTTTACAGTGACAAAAAAGGGAACTCTGCTAAAAAACTTACGTTCCGTTAGCATGAAATTGCAAGATTATCAGAGATCATTATTTTCACACAACAATTATCTTTCATTTTCTTAATTTTTTCTTGTCTCATTACCCCACAATAGGTTGTGAAGCAAATAATATCATAATGAATTTTCACCACACATTCGAATTTCCATCGCATTTCGAAACAACCTCTTTAGTTCATGAGGATTGGACATTAGACAAAAAGGCCTGTTTTTGGAGTGCGGTGACTTGTCACCGCTTTGTTTAGCTCGACTTGTCGAGCGTATGAACCACCAAGAACTTTTCAATCATGAATTGGCATAGATTCTGTTGCTTATACGCTCGACAAGTCGAGCTAAACAAAGCGGTGACAAGTCACCGCACTCCAAATTATCTCACTATTTTTTATAGAAAGTTATTTAATTGACATTTAATTTATGATATATTATATTTTAACAAAAACAAAACAAAGAGGTATTATGAATACTAATTTTGATATTGCGCCCCCATTATTTTTCTCCGTATTTAATGATCGACTAGAGCAATGCCCAGACAGCACCGCTATTTACCAGCGCCTTGGAATGTATCATTATAATAAACCACATGATTCAACCAGCCTTACTCAAGATACGCAACAGAAAGTTATTAAAGCTGCCGGAGATTTTCTGAAATTGACGACCACCCTTATCTTAAATTACCGAGACATCAATGCGGTCGAGTTGAAAAGATTCAACATCTCATTAGTAAGGTTATTTTCAGTACAAGCTCTATTTGACCTTAGTAATAAGTCCCTGCTAGGAGACTTTTCTCGCAGAGCGAAAGAAATCTGTGGATTACAACCAAAACAAGAATTGCCAGCAGTAGCAGCGGCCGCCCCATCTCCACAAATAAAACCTGCTTTGATAGCCCCAGAAGACAGGTTAAGAAGCCTCCTATCAAGCTTTCCAAAACACAAAATAGCCTTGGAAGTTCATAAGGCAAGCAATTTACAATTCATCTTGAGTGTATTGATATTTGAAAAGGTTTTATATTCCATTGAGGGGGAATGGAGCAACTTGGTGGAACAGAAAAGCATACTCCTAAATACAACGAATGATTCATTTGAAGCTCCATCGAACTATGAAAAGGTTATTTTTCAGTCCCATAAATACGCAATGTGTTACGTAGAAGCTCCAAATGAAGACGATATTAGAAGTCCGGACGATTTTGCATTTTGGCTTTACTTTAATAAAATTTTTCATATCACAGAACAGTGTGGAAAAACATATATTGGTCCTAAGATGATCAATAATCAAAGCATCGGTCAGTCTGCCTCTGAAGCGATAGACTCTATCAAAAAATTGAAATCAGAAAACCAATCCATTCAAATGCTCATTAATTATCTTAAAGGGGCCGCGTTAGTAAGTTTAGTTAAAACACAAATAAAAAAGGCAGACCAAGCAGGGCGTCTGACTAAAATTTGGACTGAGTTCACCACAAGCACCACACCTAAATTTGTTGCAGAAATAGCCCCGCATGTCACCGTACTAATAGAGGCAGAGAAAAAATTCGCGGCTAAAGAAGAAAAGTTTAAGTATGAACATGCCAGTTTGAGAACTAATTTATCATTCATTAGCGAATTAATGGCTGTCATTTCGACTTACCAAAAAGATCTCTATAAAGGACAGAACGCCTTCTACATCTATGTTAAACAACAATTAGAGAACTTTATCACAAAAACAAAGCAAGGTGATCGAGAAAAATACGGATATCTGCGTAAAATCATATTTGGTGATTTAAATACTGATGGACTGTTTTTTACAGATACTTTGGATGGTATAGAGGATAAAATTATTGAACGTCTTATAGGTTTAGAAAAGCCTCCAAAAGGAAATATCGCTCAATCTGCAGCGGCAGCTGCATTGAAGCCTGTTCATGCTGCCCCAGCTAAAAAAACTAAAGAAACTTCTTCAGTGGCTGCAGCAGCAAGACCTGCAGTAGTTGAGTTTGAATCTGCAGACAATTCGGCAGTAGCTGGATCTGAGCCAACCCCTGTAATAGCTAAGCAGGAACCTTTGGTTGAGGTTGCCGCGCCTTCAGCAGCTATTCCTAAATTACCTTCTTTTTCTCCTGTAGAAAGCAAAAAGAAAAGGGTGGAAGAACCTCTCCCAGTAGTCAGGTCACAGGCGCAAAAGGTGTTTCCTTATAAGTTTAACAAACGCGTACACCGCTGGCATGCTCATCCGTTTGGAGCTGCACTGCCTCCAAAAGAATTTCCGGAGTATAAAGATCTCGATATTGAAGCTCAGAAGAAAGTACACATCAAGCACGCTCTTCCCGGTGTAGATGCCTTTTACGAAATGGGTATTAAAGGTATTTGGCATTCTGAAAGCTCAGGCCAAGTTCATGAATGCCTTCGTCTTCCAGCAGAGATCACCTACAAAGCAGAAGGTAAAACAGAAAGAGGGGTGATCACCTACGTAATGAACGAGACAGGCTGCTGCTATCACAAATACTTTTCCGTAAGACCACCTAAAAGCATTTTAACAGAAGTGATCTTAAATACATTTCGGGCACAGGATTATCCTGATTTAAATCAGTCCGCAGCTTTAGCTGCAATGCCTGGTTCAGGAAGGGAACAGTTTCACAATCCTTCGAGCACGGCTGACAACATTACCATTCACCCTATTTTTGGATATGTCACAATAGATTATCCTGAATTTGCCATCACCCTTTACAAAACCTCTGATTAAATGTGGCGCGGACTTTTTTAGGGTTTTAAAGGCTAAAAAATGTAGTTTTGCCACGGCAGTGGCTTAAGAATTTAGCCCCGTGTGTAGGAGCCTCCGGCGACGGAACGCGGGGTGGAAAAAAAAGAAATCAAACCGCGGGAGCGGTGTAAGAGCCAGTAACAAACCATTTCTTATGTGAGATATTTTGACATAATGCTCTTACGCCACTACCGTGGCTTAATTTCTTTTTTCGTTTACCCCGCGTTCCGTCGCCGGAGGCTCCTACACACGGGGCTAAATTCTCAAGCCACTGCCGTGGCGATTCTACATATGACCGGTACTCCACATTCCAGCGTGCTAACTTTTATCTAGGCAACCTCTAAAGATGTCCGAACTATAACCACGGACTTCTCGGAAGGATGAATTATGAAAGATGAAGGATGAGTTCATCCTTCATCTTTCATAATTCATCCTTCCGAGAAGTCCGTGCTACAAATTGCATCGGATGATTTACCAAGTAACTTGGACACCACCAAGCAGGTTATAAGTCGAGGCTTTGTTCCACACTTCACCAGAAGCTTCAACAAAAACTCTCCAGTTGCCAAAGTCCCTCGCGAATGTCACCGCACCTTCTCCACTATCACGACCAACGTTAGGTCCAAAAACAGTGAAGTCGTCACCTAGAGAAACAAAGTTGACATCGAAACTATTGTTGTTGGTAAAGCGATGTAACCATGCTAAATCAACGCTGATGCTAAATCCCGACCAGAAATGATTTGTCAGATGTGCCCCTAAACTACCTGTTACATTTGTGCGATCCTTTTTATGAACGCTCAAGGCTAAATCGCTTGGTAGCACTTCCGTTTCAGTAAATGCTTTTCTATTGAAGCCAGCA
>Ga0207012_1020_pt1 | contig 30278 bp, 28 predicted proteins | sample Alteio_BWMinCont_80_FD_153471 | JGI IMG/M metagenome (GOLD analysis project Ga0207012, IMG submission 153471) | Enriched cells from forest soil in Barre Woods Harvard Forest LTER site, Petersham, Massachusetts, United States -... | ecosystem: Environmental > Terrestrial > Soil > Temperate forest >...
TGGAAATTGAACGTGAAGTGGTGACGCCTGTCAAAGTTGCAGTAGATGAGCCCAAAGAAAAAGTTCCTGAAAAAGATGAGAATGTCAAATATACTGAAGTGACGGTTAAACGTGGGGATGCTTTAGAGCGAATTGCACGCAACAATGGGACAACTGTTGAGACGATTAAAAAATTGAATAATTTAACCTCATCGAAACTCTCAATCGGTCAGGTCCTGCGCGTTCCTGTTTCCAAAAACAGCACGCCAGCTCCTACTACAGCAACTACAGCAAAAGCACAGCCAAAGGTTATAGCAGTAAATACGCCAAGTAAAGAAAATGAGAACAGAACTGTAGCAAGTTCTGAACCTAAGTACTACACAATAAAACCAGGTGATAATCCCTGGAAAATTGCGCGACAGTTTCAAGTTAAATTTGATGATCTATTGCAACTTAATGGTCTAGATGAAGAGAAAGCCCGAAATTTAAAAGTTGGCGATAAAGTACGCGTGAAGTAGTAATCCTTATGGAAATTTCTCGCATATTGTTATTTTTAACTTCAACTGCAATATTTGCATTAGGTTTAGTGATGATCTTTAGCACGACCTCTGCAGAGATTATGGATCATGAACTCGATCAGAGCACTCATCAAGCACTGGTGAAACAGATTTGTTACGCTTGTGCTGGATTAGTGATCGCTTGGGGAATCATAAAAGCGGGATATCAGCGTCTCATAGAATATAGCCCTTTTCTGCTTGGGTTATTTACTGTATTATTGGTTTGCACACTAATCCCTGGTGTAGGGCGAGAGGTGAATGGATCGAGACGCTGGATTTCTATTGCGGGTTTTTCATTCCAACCGTCGGAGTTTGTCAAGTACCTAATTCCCATTTACTTTATTCGTCATTTTCTCGCTTATAAATCTGAGGAATTTACATTTAAGTGCTTTATTCGACTCATTGCAATTATGGCTGTTCCGATGGCTTTAATCTTAATTGAGCCAAATAATGGAACTGTTTTGGTCATTGGAATGACCCTTCTAGCACTTTTTCTACTTGCACGTGTCCCTCTTCGTTATTGGGCGTGGCCCTTATTGGCTTTTACCCTTGTTGTGGGTACATTTGCTTCACAGCTTCCCTATGTAGCGGCACGTTTGAAGGTGTATATGCATCCAGAGCTAGACCTAAAAGGTAAAGGTCATCAGCCTTATCAAGCAAAAATTGCGGCCGGTTCTGGGGGTATGTTCGGAAGGGGACCTGGAAATAGTCTACAAAAGCTCAGTTACCTTCCGGAAGCACAGAATGATTACATTGTTGCCATCTATGCAGAAGAATTTGGATTTTTAGGGATTGCGGGTTTAGTTGGACTCTACCTGTTGCTGGCGAGTCAAGGGTTCTCTATTGCTTATCATTGCCTCGATCGTGCAGGATTTTATGTGGCGGGCTGCGCCATTTTCTTGATCTCATTTCAGGCATTTCTAAATTTTGGTGTTGTTTCTGGGCTTCTGCCAAGTACAGGACTCAATCTACCATTGTTTAGTCAAGGTGGAAGTTCTTTAATGGCCAATATCACAGGGCTCGCTATTTTGATGAGTGTGGCCTACGGAACCAAGGAAGCACAACCAGATAAAACAGGATAAATAATGTAAATAAAAGTGTAGGGAACGAGCAAAAATTCAACACAAAGGCACAAAGACACAACTTTTTGCAACCAAATTTGGAGTGCGGTGACTTGTCACCGCTTTGTCTAGCTCGACTTGTCGAGCGTATAAGCAACCCAAAACGTGTCTTAAATCAGGTAATGTCGAAGGGAGTAGCAAGGGCTTGTGCAAACCCGTACAATTGGGCATATGTTTGGTCGTTTATACGCTCGACAAGTCGAGCTAGACAAAGCGGTGACAAGTCACCGCACTCCAAATTTGGTTGCAAAAGTCGAGTCTGTGATCTCTGTGGTAAAATTGTTGCCTTTCTTTGCGTCTTTGCGATGAATTGTCTTGGCCGCTGCATACCGTTTGATATGCGAGATTCTAGATCCCAAAATTGAGAAATATTATGACGAAAAAAATATTAATTGCGACAGGTGGTACAGGTGGACATGTCTACCCAGCAATTGCTTTAGCACAACAGCTAAAAGATGAATATATCGATTCTGAAATATTATTCGTCGGTGGGGGATTATCGACTAATAAACATTTGGATAGTCGAGTATTTAATTCTCACACAGTTTGTTGTGGAACATTTTCTAGTAAGTCACCAAAAGCAATTGCAGAAGCCTTTTATGATATTAGCAAGGGCATATGGCAGAGTCACCGTTTGATCCGAGAGTTTAAACCTAATGTCATTGTGGGGTTTGGAAGCTACTATGCATTTCCACCGTTGATAGCAGCAAAACTATTGGGCATTCCTCTCGTCTTGCATGAAGCCAATATCATTCCTGGAAAGGTTAATCGCCTTTTGGCCCGTTGGGCAGAGGTAACCGGCGTTCATTTTCCTGAGACTGTTCATCTTCTTAGAGGAGAAGCGTTGGAAGTGGGGATGCCTCTGAGGGAGGAATTTCTTAGAACTGACACTCCTCAGGAAGTCGCAAGGGAACATTTTGGATTAGCACCAGATATTCCAACAATACTTGTTTTTGGTGGATCACAAGGTGCAAAAATGATTAATGCATTGGTTAGTGAAGCTCTAAGCGAATGCAATAAAGATGTTCAGTTTCAAGTGTTGCACTTAGCTGGAGATGAACATCGAGCGCACGATGTGGAGTTCTATTACAAATTAAGAGGAATAAAAGCCTGTGTGAGGGCTTTTGAAAAACAGATGCAATTGGCGTGGCGAGCTGCTAATTTAGTGATCTGTCGTTCAGGTGCAGGAACGATTGCAGAACAACTGGAATTTGAAGTTCCCGGAATCTTGATCCCTTATCCTAAAGCAGCCTATAATCACCAGGAACATAATGCAGATTTTATGGTTTCTACGGTGGGAGGGGCTATAAAATTGAATGAAAGTGGGTTGGGAGTAAGTCGTCTAGCAGAATGTGTCAGAGGGTTTTTAATGGAAGATGGTGCAATGATTAAGGCGATGCAAAAATCGATGAATAAGTATAAATCACGTGCAAGAACAAGGGATCTGTGTTCATTAGTAAAGGATTATTTATGAAGAATTGTTATTTTATTGGAATTGGTGGTGTAGGAATGAGTGGGCTCGCCCGCTTGATGCTAAAACGAAGTGAGAAAGTGGGTGGAAGTGATCTTTCTCAAAGTGCAATTACGGATGAATTAGTTAAGGCAGGTGTTACGGTACATATAGGACAAGCAGCTCATCAAGTCACATCTGATATGACGGTTGTGTATAGTACCGATATCAAAAAAGATAATGTCGAATACCAAGCTGCAGTAAACTATCAATGCCCCCTTTTACACCGTTCACAGTTACTTCAATTGATGATGGAAGGCTGCAGTTCACTGGCTGTCGCAGGCACTCACGGAAAGACAACGACCTCATCTCTCCTTACCTGGGTTCTTCATTCTTGCGGTGAAGACCCTTCTTATGCTATTGGGGGGGTAATCCCTCAACTTAATTCAAATGCAGGACATGGTGAAGGTAAATATTTTGTGGCCGAAGCTTGCGAGAGCGATGGGACGTTTTTGAATTATAGACCTTATGGCGCGATTGTAACGAATGTTGATTTCGATCATATGGATCATTACGGCACTGAAAACCATTTAAAGCAAGCCTTTGAAAAATTTATGAAACAAGTCACTACACCCTCTCACCTCTTTTGGTGTGGGGATGATTCCCGCCTTTTGGGTATGAACCCACCAGGAATCAGTTATGGATTTGGCGAACATTGTCAACTGAGAGTATCCAACTTTCAGCAAAAAGAGTGGTCGATTTTCTTTGATGTTGATTTCAAAGGAAAAAAATATCGACAGGTAGAAGTTTCACTGATTGGTTTGCACAACGCGTTAAATGCCCTCGCTGTCTTTGGATTGACACTATCACTTGGGATTGATGAGCAAGCGATCAGGAAAGGACTAAAAACATTTAAGGGTGTGTTAAGACGTGCAGAAAAAAAAGGGGAGACTCATGGAATATTATTCTACGATGATTATGGTCATCATCCCACAGAAATAACTGCAACTCTTAAAGGATTTAGAAACGCAATTGGGGATAAGCGTTTGGTTGTCCTTTATCAACCTCATCGCTATTCACGAGCCAAAGAATGTATGGGAATGTATCGGGATATATTCAATGATGCAGACTTGCTTTTTGTTTCAGAAATTTATGCTGCTCGTGAAAAACCAATCCCTGGTGTCTCTCACGTAGAGATTATTGCAGAAATTCAAGCGAATCGTCGTCAACCCTGCCACCACGTTGAAAGAAGCAAAATGGCAGAGACGATCCTTCCAAGCCTTCGTCCACATGATGTCGTGCTTACTCTTGGAGCTGGAGATATCACAAAAGTATCCGGTGAAATCATCTCCCTAATGAATCATAAAACACCTCCTAAAATTCGTGTAGGAGTTATCTGTGGAGGGGAGTCTGTAGAACATGAAGTCTCGTTACTTTCTGTAAAACATATCTTGGCTTCATTAAATCCAGAGTATTACGAAATTGAACAGTTCTATATTACCAATCAAGGTGAATGGTGTATTGGAAGAGAGTCAAAACCTTCTCATGGACCGAAAGTGTCTCCAGAGGTGATGCAAAGACTTCATACATGTGATATTTTATTTCCTGTTCTTCATGGAACCTATGGAGAAGATGGTACTATTCAGGGTTTTTTTGAAATGATTTCTAAACCATATGTAGGCTGCGATTACCGTTCCTCTGCTGTTAGTATGGATAAAGCAATCACAAAAAAACTGATGAGAGATGCACACATTGACACCTTGCCTTTCGTGTCTTTTAGTCGAGGTCAATGGAAAAAGGACGAGAGCAAGATCAGATGTTCTATCAAGGAACAATTACACTATCCTCTTTTCGTTAAACCGACTCACCTCGGATCGAGCATCGGGGTACATAAAGTTAAAGATGAGCAAGAACTGAGGAAAGCAATCGAAAAAGCCTTCCTTTTCGATACACATATCCTTGTCGAGAATGGTGTTGAAGCTCGAGAAATTGAATTTGCTGTCTTAGGTAACGACGAAGTAAAGGTATTTCCACCTGGAGAAATTTGCTCAGAAGGAAAAGTCTATGATTATGCGAGTAAGTATGGACCAAATGGGATGAAAGCAACGCCTAAAGCAGAAGTAGATCCAGATCTTGTTAAGAAAGGGATGGAAATGGCTAGAAGAGCCTATGAGGCCGCTGGGTGCGTCGGCATGGCTCGAGTGGATACCTTTCTCGATCGCAATAATAAGTTCTGGCTGAATGAAATCAACCCGATTCCAGGATTTACAAAAATCAGCCTTTATCCACAAATTTGTGAAGTGAATGGATTGGCCGCTCCACAGCTGATGGATCAGCTGATCATCTTAGGACTCCAAAGACGTCGCCAAATTGACTCTCTGCAATTAAAGATGGATCCTGCATGAATTCACAGAGAATCTCCATAGGGAAGGCTTTTCTTGCTATTGCACTATCTGTTGTGATTTGCACTGGGACCGTTGGATCGGTTCTAGTCTATTATAAGCAGATCAGAGAAAAACAACGGCACGATCCTAATTACGAAATCGTTGCTATTGTGCAAAGAACAGCCGATCCTGAACCGTTGAAAACTGTTTATTTTGCCGAACTCTTGAATTTGTCTGTCGACCATCCAATGAATTTATATGCTTTCAACACGCGTCAAGCTGAGCGACTATTATTGCAGTCGCCTATAATAAAGGAAGCTCGTATAAGAAAAATTCCTCCCGGTTCAATTAGTATTGATTATGTGATGCGTCGTCCCATTGCTTTTATTGGGGACTACACAAATACTGCCATTGATGCGGATGGGGTGGTATTCCCTTTTAAACAGTTTTTTACACCAAAAGTACTTCCAGTGATCTATTTAGGATTTGAACAAGGCCAACACGTTCAACAACCATTGGCATGGGGTATCGAACTAAAAGGTAAGGAAAGCGAGTTAGCGTTTGATATATTAGAATTTACAACCCAAAATTGTTGCCATGAAATGAGCTTTTTACGGAGTATTGATGTTTCTATGGCCTTTGCACCCAGTTATGGGCAACGTCAAATTATTCTGGGACTAGAGGAACGTGTGAGTAAAATGATTGGAGGATCACCTATACTTTTTATCTACTCACACACACTTCGACTTGCTCCTAGTAGCTACAAAAAGCAGTTAAGCAATTATTTGGTGTTGCGCAATTATCTGAGAGAAAATGATCATTTACCTTCTAAAATGCCTGAAGGATCAATAGTAAAAGTTAAAGAGAAAATTATAGACTTAAGATTGGAAAATCAGGCATTTATAGCTAAAGATTAACTATTCACATGGGGTCACTATAACGCAGGCCTTCAGCCTGCCCAAACCTTCTTGGATCTACCTAGGGCGTTGCCCTAGGCTTTTATAACCCAGAGCTTCGCTCTGAAAACATTGCAGCTCAGGACGAAGTCCTGGTTTATAATAACCTAAGGCAACGCCCTAGGTAAGTTCAAAGAGGTCCGAGCAGGCTGAAGGCCTGCGTTATAGTAAACCATGTGAACAGTTACGCTAAAGATTAAATATTGGAGAAATTATGTCAGAATTTATAGAAATCAATTGGACAAGTGGAAGTCTGGATGAAGCGCGGCAAGTATCTCGTTACCTAGTGCAAGAGCGCTTAGTTGCCTCTGCACAAATAGTTCCGTGGATTGAATCAATATACATGTGGAACGGACAACTCGAAACATCTCAAGAAAGCAAAGTTGTAATGAAAACTCATCGTGATCGCTTCGATGAGATCAAAGAAGTGATTCTCAAAAACTGCAAGTATCAAGTCCCTGAAATTACCTATTCTACCATAGAAGGTGGGAATGAAGCCTATTTCGATTGGCTTCGCGACGCCACAATGAGCACTAAATAGGATTGGAATTTGGAGTGCGCGTGACTTGTCACGCGCACTCCAAATTTTGTTGCATGTCTATATCCATGGTCTTTCGTCATTTTCTCCGTTCTAACTTGTCTTTGTATATTAATTATTTTAATTGTGTTTTTATTGAAAATGTGATATAATTTGAATCTATAATTAATTATTTAATATTGAGGTGTTTATGAATGCTATTAACGCTACAAGTCCAATCGATGAAAAACCAATCGATTTCGCTGATCTAATTACTAACATTCACAAAAACATGGAGGAAAGACAATCAGCTGCAATTACAGCGAGTACTCCAAAGCGTAAAACAGATCTTCCGGTTATTTCGGATACAACCGTTACTATATTCGGACAATTAAATTCCAGAACTCCAGTAAAAGCACTCAACTACCCCTTAGAATTAAAAGCGATTTCGGCGAAAGATTTGGCGGAGCGGTGGAAAGATGCGAAAGACCATTCAACACGAAATAAAATTTTCGCTGTTTTAAAAGCTATTTTACATGTATCGATTCTAGTTGGGGGTATTCTTGGAACAGCAGCATTATCAATTGCGTGTCCTCCTGCTGCTATAGTTCTTGCTCTTGTAACATTTCTAGTCTGTGTTGGTTTGGGATGCGCTTACGCTGATCAAGCTGGCAAAGATCCCCTTAAAGGGCCGATGAGCATGTTAATAGCTTCTTTAGTTGGATCCTACTATCCGATCCTTGATGCGTTTACGAAGGAAGAAAATTTGGAAGCAGAGTACATCAAATGCGAAAAAGAAGTAGCTAATGTGGTAAAAAAATTAAAAAATTACTTTTCAAAAGAAACGGTATCAATAAAAGAAGAGCTAGAGAAAGAGAGTCAAATGCTTTCAAGCTCTATAAATGATCTGAAAGAGTCTCTAACAGCTATAGAAGAAAGACGAGTGCTGAAACAAAAGCTCGAACATCTTGAGAGGGCCACCAGAGAGCTCGGTATTCTCTCAAATTATAATTATGATGAAAGTCCAAAGAATAATGTAAAAGTTTAAATATAGACGTTTACCCGTCCATATTTATAACTTGAGATATATTCTTCTCTAAAACTATCTGCGAGAAATCGATATCCCTCAAGGGTGTATGGCTGCTGATCAACAAAAAATCGTCTGCCTTGATCAAGTATTGCATTTTGATAGACATACTCATGAAAAATTTTCAATTCACATCGATTCAATCTGTTTGATGAGTCTTCAATGTAATCATCGGTACTATCCCGAAGTATTCTGGTTAAGAGTTTTACAATTGGGTTTGGTTGTGTTTCTCCATAGGTCTTGCTAAAAAGTTGATTTAACTCATCAGGATTAGCATCATTTAGATAGGAAAGTGAGTCTTTAAATTTTGAACGAATATTCGCATCTAGACGGTCATTCTCGGTAACGAGGGATCCAGTCTCTGGCGTATTCTTAATGGTTGCAATCAAATTTAAGCAACGTTCAGAACCAAGATACCTCAATGCCCTTTGTGGTTCAATCTCTACTGCCCTGGCCACTTTTTCGATATCATAAGATCTTACTATAAAAGAATCCGTCTTAGCCAAAGGGTTTGGAGTTTCACTTCTTAGTCTAGAAGCATGTCTAGTGACTGCAGGGGTGATTAGGTTAGGATAATGAATTTGTTCTGGCTTAAGAGAGGCACCTGGTTTAGGTAGCGCAGCATTTTTTTGTGTGAGTTTGATCCATAATTTAGCTTTCAATTCCGATTGATATTTTTCAATTAGTTCGGCTTTTAACCATCCCTTACATGCCAATTTAGGAAGCAAAATTCCTAGAGCAGCTGACGTAATCCTGATAAGGGAGGCAACAGTTCCTCCCAATAAATCAAACGGTCCAAGGATAAACACACAAACGAATTTATATTTTAATAGAGTGAATTTGTGATTTTGATCTTTTTTGAATGGAAGGCTAAATAATTCAAAAGTATCGACTCCAATTCTCTTTATCCGTGCAATTAAGAGAAGGGGTTCATCAATACAAGAAGAAAGGAAGAGTTGAAAGTGGGAAAACCTAGAGGGAAGTTTTCTTTCTAGATGTGCTTGTTCAATTAGCTTAATTGATGTTTCGCAACAAAGTACTGAAAATTGCTCTGGGTGATGTGCTGTTATCATGGGATATGGTCTCTTTGTAAAAATTGCTTCTCTTAAACGCTTCGATTGAGCTAAAATGGACCCATTATATGAGATATGAGAATGTAATCAAGAACAAATTCAGGAAATTATGGAACAATACGACGACATACTTACTACAATTAAAGATTTGATATGGGGACCCCCTTTACTTATCCTCTTAATGGGAACCAGTATTTATCTAACTATTTTGTTGAAAGGAATGCAATTTCGTTATTTATGGTATGCTCTAAAACAATCAATTAAACCATCAAAGGTGGGTTCTAAAGGGGATATTAGTCAATATGAAGCCTTGATGACGTCTTTGGCAGGGGCTATTGGTACTGGTACAATTGTAGGGGTGACGACAGGTATTACGATTGGTGGATTAGGCTCGATGTTCTGGATGTGGATTACTGCGTTTTTCTGTATGGCAACAAAATATGCTGAATCTCTGCTCGCAGTTAAATACAGAACCGTTGATCACCGCGGAGAAATGTGTGGTGGACCGATGCAGTATATTGAAAAAGGGCTTGGCTGGAAATGGATGGCTATCGTTTTTGCAGTCATTGGTGCAATAGGTGCGATCACAACTGGAAACTTGGTGCAAGCGAATGCAATCGCCGAAACAGTGAATCATGTCTCCGCTATTGATACGGGGATAACTGGAATCGTTATTGCTGTAGTTACAGGATTAATTATTGTAGGTGGAGTGAAGAGCATTGGTCACGTGGCAGGCGTTCTTGTCCCATTCATGGCGCTGTTTTATTTAATCGCAGGACTCATCATTATTGGAATTCATATCGACAGAGTCCCTGCAGCTTTTGCGTTAATCATTGAAAGTGCTTTTAAAGGGCAGGCAGCAATCGGAGGATTTGTAGGATCAACAATGATGATCGCCTTCCAGGTCGGGGTTGCTCGAAGTATTTTTTCTAATGAAGCTGGTTTGGGGATTTCATCGATGGCAGCGGGAGCGGCACGTACGGATAATCCAGGACGACAAGCGATGATCACGATGACCGGTGCATTGATTTCTACGGTGATTGTATGTAGTATTACTGGGCTTGTTTTGGCTGTGACAAATGTATTGGGTACTGCTGATGAATCTGGGAAAATGTTGAATGGGGCTCCGATGGCTATCCAAGCGTTCAGTTCGACTTTACCAGGTGGGGCTTATATTGTATCGATAGGACTCGTATTATTTGCATTATCGACGATCATTGCTTGGGCTTATTACGGTGAAAAGTGCTTTGAGTATCTTTTCGGTGAGAAAAGTGTCATTGTATATCGTTGCCTTTTCACGCTAGTGATTATTCCTGGTGCTGTTCTGAAACTAGAAGTAGCTTGGCTCTTGGCTGATATCACGAATGGATTAATGGTTGTTCCCAATTTGATTGCATTATTGGGCCTTTCCAAAGTGATCCTTTCTGAGACCAATAGCTTCTTGAAGGTTGTCAAACAAGAACAGCAATCTTAATAGATATGTACCGTGGTTTTTTTGGAGTGCGGTGACTTGTCACCGCTTTGTTTAGCTCGACTTGTCGAGCGTATAAGCAACCAAAAGCGTGCCTTAATTTGGAAAGGCATTGATCAAAAAGAATGAGCAATCCAAACAATTGGGCATATGTGAGGTCGCTTATACGCTCGACAAGTCGAGCTAGACAAAGCGGTGACAAGTCACCGCACTCCAAATTGTTGCATTCTAGTATGTTGTGTTAACTTGATGCGTATGCCTACTTCTCCTGTTCCTTCGGCCTTTGCATACTGATTGATATGTCTGCTCTCTGAGAAAGATTGCAAAAATTGTGTGGATGCTCTATACCCACACAGTATGATCAAATCAAAAATTAAAGTTTTACTGTGTGATCTTGGTGGGGTTCTTCTCACTAATGGTTGGGGACGAGACAGTCGCGTTAAAGCAGCCAATCATTTTGGCTTTGATTTCGATGAAATGCAAAGTCGACATCAGCTCATCTTCGGCAATTATGAAGTAGGGAAAATCACTTTAACGGAATATTTGCACTACGCCGTCTTCTTTAAGCCACGAACCTTCACCCAGGAAGCTTTTATCGAATTTATTTATGCTCAGTCGCAGCCTCATCCCGAAATGCTTGCTTGGATAAAAGATCTCAAGAAAAAATATCAGTTAAAAGTCGTGATATTAAGTAACGAAGGACAGGAACTCACCGACTATCGAATTAAGACATTTAAGCTCGATGAATTGGGTGATTTCTTTCTAGTCTCTTGCTATATGGGAATTAGTAAGCCTGATTTGGAAGTCTATCGCAAAGCAATTGAGTTTGTGCAGACACCTCCCGAACAAATTGTTTACCTCGATGATCGTCAACTATTTATCGATATTGCAAATGAATTTCATATTAATGCTATCTGTCATAAAGAAATTCAGTCGACTCAAAAGGCCTTAAAAGAATTGGGTCTGAGCTAACCAAAAAAAGCGAAAGATCTCTTCATACGCATTAAGCCACCCCAAATATTGAGCCCAGAACGAAGCGCATGCTTTTACCCACAGAAATACTTTGAAGGCGGAGCCCTCTGTGATTCTCTGTTCCTCTATGGTTCAATTTTTTTCTTGTCATAATACGGGGTAATCGAATTTCGACGATTTGCATTGGATATTAAACAATTTATCTGCTATTCTACAGTTTTAAACCCATATAATAACAACATATGTCATTTCCAAAATTGTTAGCGGTTTTTGCTGCCATTCTCTTCACTGTTATCGGTGCGGCTGCAATCTTCAAAGGAAGAGGGGACTCACCCCTGCAATCGCCAGCCCATAAGTTATCCCCAATCGAAGTTCACCTCGAGAAAGAAGTGCGTATGGTTGCGCAGCCCACCCCAAGTAAGTCTCAGATAGTTGCTGTTGAGATTCACCAAACAATTACTGCACCACCACTTCCAATTGCTAGCCCACCCTCAAATAGCTCGTCACTAAGTAAATCTCCAGACACTCCTCTACCAGAAGCGAATCGTATAGAAGAATTTTTTAACAAAAATGATCCAAAATTTCCAATCGTCCAGACAGTTAAATACAAAAGTCGGGTGGATTGGCAGAAGGGGCGTCCCGCTTGGCTTTCAGACTATGCTGCACATTACAAAACGTCGCGTCATTTTATTGCCCGCAGCTTGAATGGAAAACCTGATTATTTTAAGCAAGACATTGTAGAAGGGGATAAATTTAATGTCCTGAATCCAGATAAAGACATTAGTTTTTACCTATTGATAGATGCTTCTCGAAGCAAAATGTGGTTTTACTACTTCGATCATGACACCCATGATAAGGTGCTGGTAAAAACATATTCCGTTGGATTAGGTCGGGTTGATAGTTCCAAAGTCTCTTGTTCTCTGACCCCCCTCGGCAAATATACTCTAGGATCAAGGATTGCCATTTATAAGCCTAAATCAAAAGGGTTTCATAATGGGAAAGAAGTCGAAATGGTCCGCGTTTTTGGCACCCGATGGATACCCTTTGAACAAGCTGTTGGCGATTGCACCGCTCCTCCAGAGGGGTTTGGCCTCCATGGCGTACCCTGGGTGCCTAATAGTAAAGGAGAATTGGTTGCGAGTAATGCTAGCTTAGGTAAATATGAAAGTGATGGTTGTATTAGGCTTGCCACTGAGGATATTGAAGAGCTTTTTGCAATTATTATATCGCGTCCAACTGAAGTGGAAATAGTAAAGGATTTCCATGACGCAACAGCTTTGTAGTCCGCTCAGGTGGGTGCTGAATTTTTTGTGTTTAATAATTTTATATTTTAATAGGGGATTGACCTGTGGATGATTTACCTCATGAAAAGCAAATAAAAGAATATGTAAAGACGATTGACCATCTCAAAAAGCAGAGTCAAGACACGCCTCTTTTTCATAAGGAAATAGTTAAGTTAGAGCAAAAGCTCGAAACTCTTAAGAAGCAGGTGTATTCTGAACTCACACCATGGCAGAGGATCATGATTTCTCGCCATCCTTCCCGTCCACATACGAGCAACTATATACAAAATATTTGCTCAAGCTTTGAAGAGTTGAATGGGGACCGAAGATTTGGAAATGATCGTGCTGTGATGGGGGGGTTAGCTCAGATTGGGGAAATGAAGTGTGTGTTAATCGGACAAGAAAAAGGGCATGATACTGAAAGTCGAATCGACCGAAATTTTGGGATGTTAAATCCGGAAGGATTTCGCAAGGCGATGCGTTTAATGAAGCTGGCAGAGAAATTCAATTTACCTGTTGTCTCACTTTTAGATACACCAGGAGCTAATCCACAATTGGAAGCAGAAGAGCGTGGGCAGGGATTGGCTATTGCCGAGAATTTGCGTGATATGGCAAATCTAAAAACCCCGATTATTGTGATTGTGATTGGAGAAGGTTTCTCTGGAGGCGCCTTGGGAATGGGAGTGGGTGATGTAGTGGGGATGTTAGAACACGCTTGTTATTCTGTTATTTCCCCCGAAGGGTGTGCGTCAATTCTATGGAAGAATCCAAGTAAGAACGTCGATGCTGCCAGTGCCCTTAAGCTCAATTCTGAAGATATGTTGAGTATGCAAATTATTGATGCGATTATTAACGAACCACTTGGTGGGGCGCATCAGGACCCACAAACGGTTTATAAGAACGTGAAGCAATTCATTCTCGAACAGTGGCAAATCTTGAAACGCATTCCTGTTGAAATATTGCTCGAACAGCGCTATCTTAAATTCCGAAAAATGGGTCGAACAGGTAAAAATGAAACGTCTATTTAGTATCGCTTTTAATAAACATAAATATCGCTTTCTCCTTGCTGCAACCCTCATGGCTATGCTCTTTCTTACGATTGCAAATCAGATGGAGATATTTACCCTTGGAGTCATTACAAAGAAGGGGCCCGAGTTCTTTGAATTATTTGCGCCTATTAAAGATCATACGCTTGAACGTACAGATGTGATTACTCATGAGCAACTGGAAGAACGATTTCATGCAATGGACACCACTCATCAGGGAAAGGTGACAAAGGAAGAAGCTTCTCACTTTTATAAGCAATGGCGTTCGAAGGATTTCATCGAGAATTCGATGACAAAGCTCGATAATCAGTTTAATTTAACAGGAAATATTTTTAACCTTGCAATACTGGTCATCATCGTGGCTGTGTTTAAGGCAATTACACTTTTTACCCATCGATTTGCAACGCGTTTAGTCGCAATACGATTGAGTGCTAGTCTTCGTCAGGACTATTTCGAGCATATCCAATCCCTTCCGATGAGTTTTTACCAACAACATAACATGGGGAGTCTTTCCTCACGTGTAGTCGGAGATGCAGCTCTTATTGCAGAGGCTGTTAATGCTTGCCTCGTTAACTATTTGCAGACCCCATTTACAGTACTCACGACTTTGACGTTATGCTTTTTGACTTCATGGCAGCTCTCTTTGATCGTCTTTTTTGGATTACCTCTAATTATTCTACCCATCGTATTTCTTTCCAAAAGAGTCAAACGCATTTCAAAACAGATCCAGAAGAATCAAGAGCACTTTTCTTCGGTTCTACTTGATTTCCTAGGGGGGATTCAGACTGTCAAAGTATTTGCTATGGAGAATTTCTCTCTTAAGAAATACCGAGATCAGAATGAACGCATGGCGGCCTTGGAAAAGAAAAGTGCTCGATATGATTTATCTTCCCGTCCAATCGTGCATACAGTGGGAATGATGTTCCTAGCAACAGCATTGCTCTACGGACTCTATGTCTTGCGTATGAGTGTCTCAGAAGTGCTATTTTATTGTGGAATGCTTTACCTTTTCTATGAGCCCATTAAGAAATTCGCTGAGGAAAATAGTCATATTCAGCGTGGAATTTCAGCAGCAGAGCGGATGTTTGAGGTAATGGATCTTAAACCGAATATCTCAGATAACTCAGATGCGGTCGATCTTCAGAGCCTTGATACGACCATTGAGTTTGAGAATGTGAGTTTCCGTTATGAAGATCAATGGGTGCTTAAGGACCTTTCTTTTTCTGTGAAGAAAGGGGAATCTGTGGCCTTAGTCGGACCAACAGGAGCGGGGAAATCGACCATTGTTCAGCTTCTTCCTCGTCTTTATGATGTCCAGGAAGGGGAAATACGCATTAATAATAAACCATTAAAGGACTATTCACAAAAATCTTTACGCGAATGCATGGCTTTTGTACCGCAAAAACCATTTCTATTTCTAGATACAATCTCAGCTAACATTGCTTTTGGAAGAGATTTTACTCACCAGCAGATTATGACAGCTGCTAAGAAGGCACATGCTCAGGAATTTATTGAGTGTCTACCTTTAGGCTATGACACTGAAGTTGCTGAAGGAGGAAAAAATCTTTCTGGAGGCCAGCAGCAACGGCTAGCAATTGCTCGAGCTCTTGTCAAAGAGGCTCCAATCCTTATTATGGATGAAGCAACTTCTTCCCTAGATGCCGTGAGTGAAAATTATATTAAGACGGCCATTCAAGAATTGCATGGGCAGGTGACCCAAATCATCATTGCACATCGCTTATCGACTATCGAACATGTCGATAAGATTATCTACCTTGAAAAGGGAAGAAAGGTCGCAGAAGGAACTAAAGATGAACTCTTGCAAACTTGTTCAGGTTTTCGAGCGATGTGGGAACTATTGAATCGTGCATAAACAAGCTATTGTCGTCCATTCAGGTGGTCTTGATTCTTCATTATGTCTTGCTCTCGCATTAAGGGAGTTTGGCAAAGAAAACGTTTTAAGTCTTTCATTTCACTATAACCAAAGCCACTCAAGCGAAATTTCTCAAGCCAAGAGAATATGTGATGAGTGGGAAGTGGATCATCGTATATTGACGATTGAATGCTTACAAAAGATTACTTCGAGTGCATTGCTCGGCGATGAGAATGCAAGTACTCTCGTCGTTGGACGAAATGGTTTGATGGCCCGGTTAGCAGCGATTCAGGCTCATCATCTGGGTGCTCATTACATTTATATGGGTGTCATTGAGGACGATGCTAAGCAGATGGGGTATCGAGATTGCTCCCGTGAATACATGGATCTTAAACAGCAAATTTTGCGTCAAGATCTAGCCGATCCTATATTTGAAATTAGAACACCTTTAGTGAATATGACCAAAAAAGAAACCTTGGCTCTAAGTCATCGATTAGGTATCTTGGATTTTCTATTAAGAGAAACGATTTCATGCTACGGAGGGGTTGCAGGACTAGGTTGTCAAAAATGCCCAACATGCAAAATCCGTAATGAGGCCGTAGCAAGTTTGGAGAACAGGATCATAGAATGAGCAACCAAATGCATCCGATTAACAGGATTGGCATATCAATCAGTATGCAGTTTACAAAAGCAATTCAACGCAGAGACGCGAAGACGCAGAGACGCAGAGAAAAGATTTATTACCCTCTCTGCATCTCTGCGTCTTCGCGTCTCTGCGTTGAAATTCTTATAAAAAATAGATCCCCTCTAAACCTGATGCATGTACCAGCTTATCCTGTTGTCCTGTAAAGTAAGGTGATTAGTCTATGAAGTCGTTAATCAAGTACATCCAAGAGCTACCAGAGAGACAGTTTAGCCGTCTCAAAAATCTAGAAAGAAATGTAGAACCAAGAATAGATCTTAACAAAGTTGTTAAAAAATCTCTGTCAGAAGTCACCCTTTTCGGCGATCTAAATTATTCTAAATTCCTTAATGAAAATAGCTATCCACGTCGTTACTTCTTTAAATTTGTTCCGTATCATCTTGGCTCGGCATTCACGAGTATAATTGCTCTTCCAGCTGTTTTAGTAAAAACCGTATACAGTATATTCAAATCTATCTTCGGGATGCCTAAGTCCTCTAGTGAAGAACGCATAGACACTATCCTCAGTAGTCTTTGTGATCTAGGGACTGCTCTATCCTTGATTGTGAAGGGTGTTTGTTTAGGAATCAGTAAATGTTTCTTAGCTCCTTTTAGAGATATTGCGAAAATCGTCCAGGAGCGAAAAAATAAAAAAGCGTTTCCTAAAGGTAAAATTGCATTTATCGGAATCGACTTGCAGAAAACATTTGTTGAGGGTGGAAATCTTGCCGTATCAGAGGAAAAAGATGTGGTCACCCCTGCAATTGAATTAATCAATCATGCTGCTAAAAAGGGATATCTTACTGTTTTAACTCAAGACTGGCATGGGAAGAGTCATAAGAGCTTTGCAATCAATTCAGGATTTAAGCCCTATACCACCGTTAGAATGTCGGGATTGGCAAATCAAATGTTGTGGCCCGTTCACGCCATGCAAGGTACTAAGGAAGCTGGATTCATTGATGGCTTACCTCTGGAAAAAATTGATTTTGTGATCAAGAAAGGATTTGATGACCAGGTAGATAGTTATGGAGCTTTTTTCGATAATGGTGGTATTCACCAAACAGCATTACATGAACTTCTTCAAGGTTATAATATTAGTACAATCGTTGCCTTTGGCATCGCTACAGATTACTGTGTTTTGAATACCGTTAAGCAAGCTCATGATTTAGGTTATAAGGTGATTCTGGTGGAAGATGCCTGTCGTAGCGTGGCAAACAATACCCGAGACAGTGCCTTAGAGACGATGCGCACACTCGGAGTTGAGATTGTAAATGCGCAAGAGATATTAGACGGGCGCAAGTTCTAATAAGCCAAGCTTTTCAAATGTTAGCTTGAGCTCTTGATTTTCTGGTTTTTGAAAGGCTCCCGAACCGGCCATCCATTTGACATAGTCTTTGGGAACATTCTTGAGCGGCGTCCCTTGATATTTTCCGAAGGGCATGTGATGGATCTCTCGTGGTTTATTCAGAAGATGGTAGATCTCGTCCATGCTAAGGTCATCAGTCATATATGAAAATACTTTATGGAGCACAATCACATCGTCAAGAGCTCTATGGGCGTTATTGGCTTCGATCCCGTAAATCTCTCGTAGAAACTGCAGAGTATGCCGTGGAAGATCAGTACGATAGCGACGGGCCCATTTCAGGCTATCTAGAAACTTCCAACCTGGCATTTCAACTTTAGATCGGGCAAATTCAGCTCTAAGAAAATGGATATCAAATGCATCGTTATTATGGGCGATTAAGACTACCTCTCCTTCACAGAATTGAATAAATTCTCGAGCAACCTCCTCAAATCCTGGTGCAGAAGCAACCATATCATTCGTAATATGGTGGATAGCAGAAGCTTCTGCAGGGATGGGGCGTCCAGGGTTTACTAATTTTTCAAACGTGCGATTTAAGGTAGGGTCATAGGCAGCAATTTCAATGATATTTTCACTATCGGCACGAAGTCCAGTTGTTTCAGTATCATAAAAAATTGCGCGAAGTGCCATATTAGTCATTCCTTTTGAAATTATTTTCTGCAATTGATTGTTTGGCGGCTTCTGCCTTTTTTACAATATCTTCAAATGTTGCCATCCCATAGGCAACAGTTGCGATGATGGGTGCAAATGATGTGCATGTGAGGTGTATTGCGTTGATGACTGCCTCCAGAGTCTCTTCATCGACTTCCTTTTTCTTTATAGGAAGCATGATTCGGTGAAATACGACCAAATTATCTTCGTCCATACCCAAACCAGGGAAGTCGATCTCTTTATTGAGGAGATGTAGTAGTCGAGCTGTATCTGAAAGGGTCGTTGGCTTAGTGTTGCAAGGAATAAATGCGAGAAGCTGTAAGAGTTCCCCTCCATCAAAAATACGTATAAACAATGGGTAATCGCGCTCTTCAATTTTTTGAAGGATGCATACTTGGTTTGTCTCACTTTGAAGTTGGACATTGTATGACTTGGCAGTCAAATACTTATAGATCTGATTGAGATCTAGTTTTAGCATGGGTAAATCCTTGTTAAATTAGTAGGGGAGTCCAGGGGCTCCTTTTCCTTTTTCTCTAGTATAATCGCGGTTGTTCGTTGAAGGAATCATTGAACAGTCATCGTCAGAGGGCATTCGATAGCAGGAAGTGGCGCTTAAAGTTAATACCAGTAAAAGTAGTGATTTTTTTATCATGATAGACTCTCTCCTTTTAGTCATACTACAATGTATCTTGTATGGTAGTTTTATGACAAGGGGAAAAACGCCTTCCAATTGCCATTCTGAACGGAAGCAGCATGGCAATATCGACGGCAAATTTTACAGCAGAATCACCTATTGCCCATGTTAGTACAGGAACGGATTCTCCCCAAAAGGCCGCTGTCCAGAAGATGCACGAATCAAGGGTCGTTCCCCAAAAGGAAGCTACAAGGGGAGCACACCACCAAGATTCTTGTCTTAGGCGATTAAATAATGAGATATCAAGTAGCTGTGAGATCAGAAAAGCACAACCAGAAGCAAAGGCAATCTTAGGAGTCGCTAATGCATAGGAGAAGATGACTGCCACAACAAACCCAACATAGACAATCTGACGCGCTTTTTTGGGACCCCAGAAACGATTGGATAATTCTGTGATAAAGAAAGTTAGCGGATAGGTCACTGTTCCCCATGTCAACCAATCATTAATTGGAAACAAGACAAGATAATTGGCTGCTGTGACTGCAACGATCATTGCGCAAATAGCGCCTGCTAATTTGTATTTACTCATTCTAATGTCCCTATTGTCCCTATTGTCCCTATTGTCCCTATTGTCCCTATTGTCCCTATTGTCCCTATTGTCCCTATTGTCCCTATTGTCCCTATTGTCCCTGTTATTTTTGGATCCCACTAAATTTATCACATTTACAATATAATCTCAAGTAAATAGGCAATCAAGAAAAGCGGCTATCCTCAACCACTATTTCAATTGAAATTGCATTTCACAGATTAGCTTTTTAAGTGTTTTCAGGTTGATGTTTAAAATGACTTTTGATAGAATACAGATTATTTTTTTTTGGATAAACAATAACATGTATAGGTGAAAATGAGTGTAAATAACTATATTTCTATGAGTCCTTTATTGTTTGGTCAACATCTGGAAAAATTGGCGCAAACGGGCAATAAACTAGATCAAGATATCCTTATCAATGAAATTGCAAAAAGATTGCCGAAACTCCATTCTTTAATTACATATAGTGAAAATTTTATAGGGATCCCGTGTGGCGATTCTAGGGTTCCGGAAAAATTAGCAAAGTGCATGACAAAATATCTCAGTGAAGCTTCGCTTACAGAACAGCAAGCAGTTAAGTGTCTTAATGCAATCGATAAGGCAGTAGAAGATCGTCGACACACTGTTTGCCCTCCCGCTAAACAAAAAGTTTTCTCTTATTATAATGAGCCTTATTCTACTGATTTTATACTGAAATACCTTGAGAAAATGAGGACGCAGGTTCTTTTAAATGAGCATCCTGATGTTCCTGTAAAAATAAATTCGGAATTGGATAAGCTAGATCAATCTGTATCTGAACAATTTCAGAACCAGATAAATAAGACTCGTGATATGTTTAATCTCAATAGTTCTCAGGTGAAACATTTTGAAGTCCTCGAAAATCGTTATAGAAAGACCTCTATCTGTGCCGCCGTGACTGCAGTTACGATGGCGATATTCATAGCATTAGCTTTGTTACCTTTGCCGTTTTTAGCACCTCTTGTAGCTATAGCTGCGCTTGGAGTTTGGAGTAGAGTTTCTGCAAATAAAATTCCTAATAAAATAAAAGAATCTACTAAAATTTTTAGAAATGCATTAGCTGAATTAGATAAGTGTGCTAAACACTATCACCAATTTAAAGCTAACTTTCGTGAAGAAGGTTTCAAGACATTTTACGAGAAATTATCACCGGAAGAGAAATCGAGCATAGACATTATGAATTGGAATTCACTGTCTCTACTTAGCTTCTAGGGCTTCAATGCGTTTTTTGAGTTCTTTGATTTGTTTGACATAGGTGTCGATATTTCTTAAATAAACACTATTGCGTAAATGTGCATCGAGTGGTAGGGCATGCACCCCCCCATACTTACCTGGTTCATTGATTGATTTTGAAATGCCTGACATGGCAGCAATCATCGTTTTATGAGTGATATAGAGATGCCCCCCAATGGCAACATGTCCTGCAAGGACAACATAGTCACCAGTTTCAGAAGAACCTGCAATACCCGTCTGAGCGACGATGATGTTATTTTTTCCAATAACGACACCATGTCCAAGTTGAACAAGATTATCGATTTTAGAACCACGTCCGACCAGAGTTGCTTTGAATCTTGAACGGTCTATCGTGGTGTTTGCGCCAATTTCGACATCGTCTTCGATGATGACGATGCCCACTTGATTGAGTTTTGTATGTTTTCCTTGGGCGTCTGTTGTGTAACCAAATCCGCACGACCCAATAACGGCTCCAGGTTGGATAATAACGCGATTGCCGAGTTTAGATCGTTCTCTGATTGTGACATTTGGGTGAATGAGACAGTCATCGCCGATAGTGGTTCCTAAGCCAATGTAAGCCCCGGCTCCAATCGTTGTTTTTTTACCGATGACAACGTTTTTATCGATAACGACATTAGGACCGATTGTCGATCCTTCTCCGATGATAGCGGTTTCGTGAATAACAGCCCTGGGGTGGATACCAGTGAACCCTGAGAGTTCGTGAATTGAATTTCCAAAAAAAGCTTCCACAGTTGTTTGAAAAGCACGAGAAGGGGAGTCGGTCACTAGAAAATTTCTTCCTGCGGCAAGAGGAACCTCGGATGAAATGAAGACGACGCCTGCCTGAGAGGCAAGCATCGCCTTTGAATAAGCTGGATTAGAAAGAAAAGAAACATCTCCACTGCGAGCAGATTCTAAATCTGCAACATTCTCGATAACATGTGTGGGATCACCCACGACACGCGATTGAGTTAGTGTTGCGAGTTCTGCGAGAGTGAAGGTCTTCTTTGTCATGAGTACTAATTCCTACGATTTGATATCAAGTGCTGGAGCAGGTTTTGCATCCTTACTTTCTTTTTCAAAAGCTTCATCCATTAGCTTAACAACTAGGAGCGAAATATCGAGGTTGTTGCTATTGTAGAATGCACTATCTTCACCCACTACTAGGTCGATGTGATTTGTTTTTGCGACTTCTTGTGAAGCTTTAGTCACTGAATCGGTTAATTTTTGGATAATTGCTACATTAGTCTGACTTAAAACTTGGTAGAATTGATTTTGCTGTTGAGTGAACTCTTGGTTTAGAGTCCGGTATTGACGTTTCAGTTCAGCTTCTGCATCAGGAGAAAGACTATCTAAGTAATCCATATCATTGAATTTACCAGCAACTTCGTTCAATGCTTTTTCTTTTTCTTTTAGGATATTTTCCATTTGTTTTTTCATAGTATCGAAGCTAAGTTGCTCTTTTTGTCCCATCTTTGATTTTTCAACACAAGTTTTGAAGTTGACAACAGCAAGATTAAGAGGCTTGCTTGGTGCTGTGTAGGTCGTTGGTAGTGAGTCTGCTGCTAGAAAATTTGTCGAGCAGAGTAATGTGGCAAATAGAATTGAAAATAAATGCTTCTTAGATTTCATAATGTTTTCCTTATTGTTAGAGGCGTTATTAAAGTAACTTCTTAATCAGTCATGGCAATTTTGTGGCATAGACTTTAGTCTGTGTAATATTTTCATTACCTTATTTGCCATGACTCATTAAGAAGTTACTTTAATAACACCTCGTTAATTAAAAGCTTCCGCCAAGATTGAAGAAGAACCGTTTGACATCGCTGCGTCTGTCTGGATTAAGTGGGAATCCAAGACCAAGAACGACAGGAGGTGCTCCCTCGAATACTTGTAAATTTACACCAAAACCGATAGAAGTCCACATGGTACCAAAATTCCAAACATCGAATGACAGGTGACCTGAATCACAGAACACAAAGCAGTTTGCCCGTTTACCAAGTACATAAGAGTACTGGGCAGATAGCACTTCCATTGACATTCCACCACGTGGATCGCCTGTGTTAAATTGTGGACCCAATCTATACAATTTATAACCACGAACTGCGTTCTCACCACCAAGGAATAGGCGTTCGTCGATAGGAATATGATAACGTTTAGTGTCAAATAATGGTACAATAAAACGCATATCTGCTTTGAGACGGACGACACCCCATTCACCAACGGGGAAATAGTAGCTATTTAGGTAGGCTAACCCCATAAAGGCATGGTCGCCACCAAAACCTGCTAACTCTTGTTCCAGGCGAGATTTAAAACCTGTGTGTGGGTATGACGGATTATCGGTTGAGTCATAGTTCAAATTTACACCGATTGCGGAAATTAGACCAAGGTTTTTGGCTTCTTCTCGCAGCTTGCAATTCAGTCCCTCGAGTTTATGGAAATCTTTTTGCGCAGCATGGATATGCCCCTCAGCGCTTTCAATCTTACCATCTTTTTCGAGTCTACGTGCAGTCTTTCTGATCTGCCCCTTATTGAGTGTGATATAACCGTTTGTCAATCGATAGTGCGTTCCAAAACGTAGATAGGTGTTTAAGGGATAGGCACCGTGTATCATAATCGAAGTCGAGTTGATGTCGTAGTCGACTGAGATGTAACGGTTATTGGAATTTTGCACTTCAAAACCGACAATCCATGGGGTATCTCTAAAAAATGGTTTTGTCCATGAGAACGAGTATTTTCGACTCTTAGCACCGACCATCGCGTTGAGGCTTACAAATTCGCCACCACCACGTAAAGCTCGCGCTCCATCTTGCCAGCAGGTGAATAATCCCATGTAATTGAAATTGCGTTCAGTAATGCGAAACTCACCGAAGACACTTTCAGCAGTGCTTAATCCAAAGCCTGCGCCGAAGTTACCTGTTGTTGTTTCTTCCACTTCGATATGGACATCGCGGTAGTGGGTTCCTAGACCGCCTGGTCCATCTGATCTCACGGCATAGACATTGACATTTTTGAAGTATCCGATATTTTCCAAACGGTCTTCTGTCCATTTCAGCTTAGTGATGTTAAAAATCTCGCCCGGAATCAATAGAGTTTCATGTAAAATGACGCTTGTCTGTGTGGTGCAGTTACCAAATACTTTGACGAGTCCAACGCGGAATTGTTCCCCTTCTTCGATCGTGAAATCAAGTGAGTATATGCGGTTATTGCAGTCAAGCTTCGGTTCATATTCGACGATGGCATCGATATAGCCGCGGCGTCCGTAGCAATCGGTAATGTTTTTGATCGTCTCTCTCACTTCTTCGGGAGAGTAGGGATCGCCTTCTGAAAAGGTAAACTGCTTGAGGATTTCTTCATCGCAAAAGAGCTCATTCCCTTTGTAGGTTGAAGGACCGAAATAATACATTTCGCCTTTGTCAGCTGTGATGGTAATGATGATTTTATTGCAGGACTCTGTTTCACATACGGCGATATCTAATCTAGCATCAGCATATCCTCTATTGTGGAGGTAATTGATGATGGTCATCTTATCTTGCTGCATGGGCTCGTCGCGGTAGGTACCTTCTTCTGTGTACCAGCTTGTTAAGATGAAGTATTTTTTTGTGACCATTTCAAGAAGGATTTCTTCTTCTTCACAGCTTGTAAAGTTTACAAATTCAATTCTCTTGATTCTTCCAGCACGTCCCTCATTGACACAAATGGTAATATCGACGGTATTGGTGACGGGATCAAGTGCGACGGTATAGTTGAGAGCCGCTTCGAAGAATCCTTGCTTGATATAATAAGTTTTCAGTCTATGAAATGCTTTGTTAAATATCTGACGGTCAAACACAGAACACGTTTTAACTCCGAGTTCATCTTGAAGTTTCTCTTCATCAACCCTATTGGTGCCTTCCCAACAAATAGATCTGATAGTTGGTTTTGGCCATATTATGAGTGTGATATGGAGTTTGTTGTCAATGGAGTCAAGAGTGGGTTCTACTTGGTCATATTCCTGCACTAAATTCTTCAAATCGTTATCGAAATCCGTTTGTGAGAAAAGTCCATTCACATGTGTTTTCATGCGACCGGTAATACAGCTTGAATCGAATTCTTCTCCTTCAGGAAGATTCTGTACTTCGATCGTTATTTTTTCCACGATCTGTCTGTCGTACTGCAACGTTTCGCCATAGAGAGCACTGCTGAAACAGCTGTGTTCGAAGCAGTCACATAGACTAAGGCAAGTTAGAAATAGTAGGTAAGTCGTAATTTTTTTATACATGTAGTCCCCATTAGAAAAGAGACTTATGATAGTTAAACTGCCTAATTGTGGGAAGCAAAAAATGTGTTGTTGCTCTATTTTTTGCCAATCACTAAAGTCGCTATGCCACCAGAAAGAGATTTTCGTTGGATAGTTTGAAATCCGACTTCGCTCATAAGGCGTTGAAGCTCTTTTGGATGGATAAATTCTGGAATGCTTTTACAAAGGTATTGATAAGCTTCCCCATTAGAAGAGAGACACTTACCAAGAAGTGGAAGCATTGTGCGCAGGTAAAGATGGTGACCGAATCGCAGCAGAGGGTTTTCAGGTTGAGTGAGTTCGAGAATTCCCAAAGTTCCACCGGGTTGGAGAACGCGGTAAGCATCTTGAATGCATTGCTGTGGATTTTTGATGTTGCGAATTCCATAAGCGATTACAGCACAATCTACTTGATTATTGAGTAGAGGAATCTGTTGTGCATCAGCTTGAAGAAAAGAGATATCATGGTGAGTGAGGGGCATCTTAGCTGATTGGTGTTTTGCATGTGTTAACATCCCTTCCGAGAAATCGAGAAGGTAAGCTTTGATAGGGGAGTTGACCTTTCGCAAATACTCCAATGAGATAGCACCGGTCCCGCAACAGAGATCCAAAAGTACTTTGGGATTCGCCGGCACAATCACCTCGCGTATTAAGGCAGCATTCCATCGTTTGTGCATATTGAGAGATAACACGGCATTTGTTTTGTCATATGTGGTGGCGATGCTGTTAAACATGGAACGGATCGTATCGGGATCTTTTTTGGAGTAAGTCATTTTTTCTCTTTTTTAGGTTTTTCGCATAATTGGCAAGAAACTTTTGTTCCACAGTTTTCATTTTGACTCTGTTTTTTAGTAGGATCTTGGCCGCAAGCTCCTGGACGGATCCTCAACTTCCCTGTGATAATCCAGCTGATTCCTAGAAGGGCTAGAGCAATAAGTACGACCACAAAAGCGATTGCGATAGTCAAAAATATTGATGACATAGTACCTCGATTTAATTTTAGAAACAAGAACGAGCTGATAGTGCTCTGGCTAAGGTTCCTCCATCGACATAATCAATGGAGCTTCCCATGGGAAGTCCGAATGCGAGACGTGAAATCTGTATGTTAAGAGGGGTGAGTGCCTGCTTGATGTATAGAGATGTTGTATCGCCTTCCAGTGTAGAGTCTAGAGCGATTACAACCTCTTTAATTTCATTGTCGATGACGCGTTTGACGAGTTTATTGAGGTTGAGAGATTCGGGTCCGATCCCATCGATTGGAGAAAGTAGAGCGCCCAGAACATGGTAAAGACCTTTATATTCATTGGTAGCTGCTATTGAAAATACGTCGCGAGGCATGGCGACAACACACATCGTCTGTGCCCCATATTTGGCAGCATCGCAAAACTGACATGTTTCAAGGTCGATTAGACAGCCGCATACATCGCAGATTTTGAGTTGGGTAGGGGTGGCATCGATGAGGGTGGCCATTTCATTGAGGTTTTTTGTTGGCCAATTGACGAGTTCAAAGGCATATCGTTCGGCCGTTTTTGATCCGACTCCTGGTAGTTTTTTTAAGGTGTCGATGAGTTTAAGGAGGTGTAATGGGTATTTCATGGTGCTCCGCTAGTTTGCTGAATTTTACCAGCATTTCTTTTCTGATTCACTGTATAAAAGTCGAGTATATTGATTTTAATCGATTTAGGAAAGGATTTTGATTGCCTCTGAGAGGCTATTCTCGAAAAAAATCAACAGGAGTGCAATTTTATTTGCATGAAAATCGGAGATTTTATAAGATGGTCTTTCTCATTCCGGGTTAGCTCAGCGGTAGAGCAGTGGACTGTTAATCCATTGGTCGTAGGTTCGAATCCTACACCCGGAGTTTTTCTCTTTGTGGATGACGACCTTGGGTTCGAGTACTGAGTAGTGAACATTAGGCTCAGGGCATCAGAACTGCTTTATGCAATTAATCCCGTTCACGGGAGTGCCAATCACATTGAGGCGTCATCCCTTTTTTCATACTAATTTATTTTTTCTGAACAGAATCTCTACTCAAATTATTCTAAAATAATTCGTTCTTTCTTGTCTTGTTGGATATGTTTGAGAGAAAAGCACGCAGCTGAAAGAAGATCGCCACGGTATTGGTCCATATGAGGAAGTTTGCGACAAAACGTGGGAAGCAGTCATTTGTAGAAATTGCCACGGCAGTGGCTTAAGAAATTAGCCCTGTGTGAAGGAGCCTCCGGCGACGAAACGCAGGGTAACAATAGTAAAAAGTTAGAGCCGCGGGAGCCGGCGTAAGAGCGTGGGAGGGTTGAGGTCAGGCATCACCTCAAACATTAATGTCCCCGGGCTTGTCGCCATTTTTTAATAGGAAGAGAATATGGTTGATTCATTAAGTTTAACTAGTGTGTATATTGAAGTTTTTTTCGAATCTGTGCGCATATCGAATGCAAGTGGATTCATTATCAAGAATTTAAGTAAGTATTTTTTAGTAACAAATAGGCATGTTGTTACTGGAAGGCATGCTATCACTGACGACTACATATCAAAAAAAGGTGCCATTGGTAGTCATTTAAAAGTTTGGGCTCAAAAACAACAACAATCTAATTATGAAGGAGTTTGTATCGATGTTCCTTTGTATACAAGAGATTCCGATACTCCAGAACTTGAAAATAGATCTTGGTTAGAACACCCAAAGGGTCGTGCAATTGATGTTGTTTTAGTGCCCTTGAATGACCTTAAAGAATCAATTCATACATTCAATTTGCAACTTGCTGACACGTCTCTGTTTTTACCGTTAACTATGCCTATCTCTCTTATAGGTTACCCGCTAGGCATCACATCCTTTCAAAAGCTTCCGTTTTGGGTTACAGGGTTTATCGCTTCTGAGAATGAAGTCGATAAAGACAAACTTTATGTAAATGTTCCTGGAAGAAGAGGGCTTTCTGGTGCACCGGTTATATCACGACAACTAGGAGGTTTTCCAGATGCTAATGGAAATATTTTTATGAATGGAATTCCAAGAGATAAATTCGTGGGAATTTATTCAGGGAGATTACATGATGAATCTGACATCGGCTGTATTTGGAAGCCAAAAGTTATCAATGAAATTTTAGCGAGTATATGAATGATTGGGGCCGGTTCCTGCATATCTGCATAACTTTTAAAAGTTATGCAGATATGCAGGAACCGGCCCCAATCATTGGTTCACGACGGACTGTTAATCCATTGGTCGCAAGTTCGAATCTTGCACCCGGAGTTTAGGCGATGGATGGGAGATGCAACAATCCAAACAAATAGCTAAAAAAATTGTCTTAAATTTACTGAAGGTATAAGGTTCATTTAATAGTAAGGCTCTAACATATTGAGTTGGTCTTATTGCATAAATGTCCTGACAGGTGTCTCGGGTTTGGTTCTCGGCAGGGCATTTATGCAACAAGGTCTATTGAGTTTAGGAAAACATGAGAAAATATAACCAATTGCTAAAATTGTCCCTGATTTATACTTCCTTGATGATATTCTGTTTTGTCTCTCAGGGATTTGCAAACTATGTTTATGTGGTTAATTCCACGGATAGTACACTCTCGGTCATCGATACAGCAACCAATTCAGTGTTTGCAACGATTACATTGCCCCCTAATAGCTCCGATCAAGATGTGGCTATAACCCCAAATGGGGACTTTGCCTATGTTACTAACTACACGAGTAACACTGTGTCTGTTATTGACACAGCCACTCAGATTATTACTACAACAATCTCCAGCGATTTAAATGGACCATTTGGAGTCGCATTTACTCCTAATGGAGATACGGCCTATATCGGTAATAATGGAACGAATACTGCCACTATAGTTGATACCAGTACGAACGCGACAACGGGCGTGCTTACGATAGGTACGTGGCCTGTAGGCGTTGCCATTACTCCTAATGGAAATTTTGTTTATATCGCTAATAATTTGGATGGAACCGTATCAGTGATCGAAACTTTAAGCAACACTGTTTTAACGACTATTTCAGTGGGTGCTTTTCCTTTTGGGGTAGCTATCACACCAAATGGCAATTCTGTCTATGTCACAAATTTGAATGATGGCACTGTATCTGTGATTAGCACAATGACTAATACAGTTATAGCAATTATTCCTGTAGGATCAAGTCCGCGTCTACTTGCAATAACACCTGATGGAACAAAAGTCTATGTAGCAAATCAAAATAGCCAGAACGTATCTGTGATTGACACTTTAAGTAATACAGTCACTACAATAATTCCCATTCCAAATGGAGGTGCAGGGCCATTTGGCGTAGCGATACTCCCTAATGGAAATTCTGTTTATGTCTCCGATAACAGTTTAAACCAAACTTATGTCATTGATACAATGACCAATACAATAACTAACACAATTCCGGTAGGCAATGCCCCTCAAGGTTTAGCAATCACCCCTGATCCTCTGCCACCACCCACACCAATTCTGCCTCCAACGTTTTTGACAGGATTTCAGACGCAAAACCGCTTTTTAACCCAAACAGATATCATTAATACTATCTCATGGAGCTCACCGATTAGTGGCAATATTCCCGTCAGCTATCTTGTTTACCGCAATAACAGTTCTACCCCCATTGCTAAAATTTCTGCTGCTTCTCTCTTGACTTATTCCGATCACAATTGCAAGAAAAATACTGTTTACACATATGATGTTGTGAGTGTAAGTGCAAATGGAAGTTTATCGGCAGCGGCCAGTGTGATTATCCGGTGAATTTAAAATTGAAAATTCTTGAGCAAAACCTAACCAGTCAAAAGTTCGAAGTGTACCCAGTAGCTGGAGTTCTTTTTGTGGGTGACGACCTTGAGTTCGAGTACTGAGTAGTGAACGTTAGGCTCAGGGCATCAGAACAGCTTTATGCAATTAATCCCGTTCGCGGGAGTGCCAATCACATTGAGGCGTCATCCCTTTTTTCATACTAATTTATTTTTTCTGAACAGAATCTCTACTCAAATTATTCTAAAATAATTCGTTCTTTCTTGTCTTGTTGGATATGTTTGAGAGAAAAGCACGCAGCTGAAAGAAGATCGCCACGGTATTGGT